>Ga0214923_10001339_pt1 | contig 35214 bp, 37 predicted proteins | sample LL1510_MetaG_FD_177993 | JGI IMG/M metagenome (GOLD analysis project Ga0214923, IMG submission 177993) | Freshwater microbial communities from Lake Lanier, Atlanta, Georgia, United States - LL-1510 | ecosystem: Environmental > Aquatic > Freshwater > Lake | place: USA: Georgia | collected...
ATCCAGATATTAAATTTTTAATTCAATCAGATGAAACCAATTTTATTAATGAGATGAAAGAAGAATTCCCAAATAATCTTATATTCTATGACGAAATAAGACATATTTACAAAAAAAACACAACAGTTAATAAGGTTTTCAAAGAAACCAATTATCAATATTCTTTATATTATTTTGCTATTACATTAATAATGAGTAAATGTAACCATATTATATGCAATGCTGGCAATTGTTCTTTGTGGATGGTATTTTATAGACAAAATTATAAAAATATAGTTCAATTATCAGCTTGTGAAGACATATAAAACCCGGTTTTTATTTCAAATCCTGAATTTGTTATTATGGAAAAATCCAAATTCCATTTAATTTTATTTCTTTTAGTCCATAGTTCATATGCCGTTTTAATATGATTTTCTAATTCTTCATCTGTAAAATTATTTATTTTTTTTATATGATTATCGATATTATCGATATTCTTTCGCCGTTTTGAATGTCCGTAATGTGTCGCAGAATGACATAATTTACAAAGTGCAATAATCCTCACTAATTTCTGGGTTTGTGTTTCTTCATTGAATTCCCATCTTTCATGTGCATCTAAGTATTTATTTCTTTTTCTTCCACAACATTCACAGCGATTATTTGCTCTTTCGTAAATATGATGCCTAATCAAATTCCAATCACAATCATTAAAAATAGATCGAACATTTTTAAAATAGGTTGTTTTTGGTATCATATCTATATATAATTTATTTCCTCCAAATGTTCTATCTTCTCCTATAATTGTAATATCCGTTTTATAAACATCATACATAGAACACAATTGATTGTCTTCCTCGCAATACCATTTTTTCGCCTTCGTATCCCATAATGCCCCCATACTCTTAGCTTTTTTTCTATCACTATAAGGAATATTCAAATAAATCATTTTTACATTTATATTTATATAAATAGCGTTTAAATAAAAAAAAGTCCAAAAATATGAACTTTTTTTTCCTGCTTTTTTTAAATCGAAATCGAGACGCTCCTAATTTGGAGTTTATCTTCTAATGCTATTGCCAGATTGTCGTATTCATCTTCATAAACGTATTCTTCGCCATCGCGGTCATAGATGGAATTATAATAATAGACATCATAACCAACAATTTCTTCATCGTCATAAACTTCGCCATTGTTGCTGATATACATATTTGGAAGATGTTAAAAAATAATCATAATTTCAATGTCAATTTATTTTATTTTTTCTTAAATATTTATACAAATTTAAAAAATGACATAAAATCATAATGTGTTTTTAATTAAAAATATGCTTTATTATAAAGAGTTGAATTCTTTTTATGAATTATTGGAAACAGAAGCATTAAATAATAATGGTATTATTTATGGCACATATCCTTGCGATAAATTATTAGCTATTTATAATAGAAGTTTATATTACATTGATAATAATTTGTCGAGTGATAAATTCTATGATTGTGACTATGATAAAAAAACGATTGATAGATTTATAAAATCATCGAATATTAAAATAGCATTTAAACACGGAATAGACCATATCAATTTTTACACATTTATTACAAATAATATTAATACTATTAATGAATTAAATATTTCAGTTGAAATTACTATATCAAATGATGAACCGCCTTATAGTAATAATAATTATACTTGCTATGGCTTATTATTATCAAAAATAAATAATACTATTATGTTTTATTATTCTAAAAATACGGGCACATCATATGATTTAATCTCAAATCCAACAAAAATAATATTAAAAGAAATTATTAAAAAACGAACAAATTATATTAGAGGTTTTAATGAAAATTATAAAATATTTGATGATATCTATAAAATGATTGATAATGGATGGAAAATTGGCAATTTACCATATGATATTTATTTTAATGATAATGATAATGATAATGATAATGATAATTGCCCTATTTGTTTAGATAAATTGAATAATGCCGAAATAGCTTGTATAAATAATTATGAACTTCATCACGATTGTCTCGTTAAATGCTTAAAAACACAAAAAAATAAAGAATATTTCATATGTCCTTATCGTTATAAAATCGATTTCAGGCAATGTTATTTATCAATAGTTTTATAATTTAGATGTAAGGAAATTATTATATTATTTATATAAAAATGATAATTGGCGCTCATATACCTAGAGAAACAACGATTGTAAAAACGATGACCCAGATTAAAATGAATGGAGGTAATGCATTACAATTATTTACAACAAATCCCAGAAGTGCTAAAATAACAGATAATACGAAATATATAAATGAATCGCATTTAATAAAAAAGTATTGTAATATAAATAAATTCGTTGTTGTGGTCCATGGTCCATATGTTTTAAACATTGCCAAACCATTGAAAACAGGAAAAAGAGATTTAGATATTACAGATACTTTTATTTATAATGATATTCTAACGGCAAATTATATAGGTGCGTTAGGTTATATAATCCATGTTGGAAAATATTTGAATAATTCTAAGGAAGAGGCAATAGAAATTATGAGAACTAATATTAAAATTTTATTGGAAACAATGAGAACACATAATATAAAAACTAAATTAATATTAGAAACTCCTGCAGGTCAAGGAACTGAATTATTAATAGATTTTAGAGATTTCATAAATTTTTATTATTCATTTACAGAACAAGAAAGAGAATTATTTAAACTTTGTATTGATACCTGTCATATTTGGAATGCAGGATATGAATTAAACGAAGTATTATCTTTAATACCTGATAAAAACGATATTTTTGTTATTCATATGAATAATAGTAAAAATAGTAAAGGTGCGAGAGTTGATAGACATGAATTTATATTAGAAGGTAAAATAGCACCTGATGATATTAAAAGTTTTGTTGAAGAATTTAATAGATCTATATTAATTCTTGAAATGCCTTCGCATAATTACAAAGATGAATTTAAATTCATTACCGACTAATTATTTTTCTTCTTGTGTTTTCATTAAACTTGAGAGCGGCGTTATCGTCTTTATAACCTAATGGCGATGAAGTATCATTAAATACAGCCGTCCATTCTAATTGATCTGGTTCTGTTGATGTATATATACAATCTTTTTTTGAAATATATGAACTATTTAAATATCTTACAGTTCTATCATAATCATTATTATTAGTTTCTATACATTTAAAATGTTGTCTAAATGCTGCTTCATTGGCTTTATTGTATTTTTCTTTTAATTTTGTTATATGATCGCAAGAAATATTATAAGATAAAACTTGTAAATTATTATCCATTAAAAATTATTTTTTATTTATATATATATAGAAAATAATGGTAAGTGAAAATATTACAAAAGTTGATAGTAACAGTATTGAAAAATTAAAAGATAAAATCAAACAAAACGGAGCGATTATTTTATATCATTGGAATAACTGCGGACATTGCCAAAGACTAATGCCAGTTTGGTATGATTTAATAAATAAATTTGCTGATCGTCAATTCTATCAAATTGAATTAAATTATATGCAACGAGCACCTCACGAATTTAAACGTATAACATCATTTCCACATATAACAGCATATGATACTATAACTGGCAATAAAGTTGATTATGATGGCCACAGAGATTTAGAGTCATTATCAAGTTTTGTTAAAAGTAATTCAAAACCATTGCCACCTCCTCCAAAGAAATCAACGAAAAAATCAACGAAGAAATCAAAGTCTTCTAAATAAAAGATATTTAAAGCAATATTTAAATAAAATTATATAATGGATAACAGTAATTTAATTGATGATATAATTACAAATAAAAATGAACCAACGGCAGACGAAATAGAAACATTTAAAGTACTTGTTGGGGATTGGTTTAAATATGATGATGCAATAAGAAAATTAAAAATAGCAATAAGAGAACGCAAGACATTACAACAGGCATTAAATAACAAAATAGAAGAATTCATGTTTAAATATAATTATAATGATTTGAATACTCAAAATGGAAGATTAAAGACTAATATTCGAAACGTACATAAACCTATTAATATTAAGGATATAAGGGAAATTATAAATACGAACAAACATTTAACGGGAGAAGAATTATTAATAAAAATTTTTAATAAAGAAGATAGACCTGTAATCGTTAAAAAAAGTATTAAAAGAATTATTCCTAAAGTATCGATGAGTTTAGATATTTAATTTAATTTGAATAATACGCACATCTAATATTATATTTATTTATAAATTTGGCGCATTTTTCACAAGGCTTAGACAATTTTAAACAATTATTAAATCGCGGTGGGCCAATACGAACAACATAAATATCACATTCGCCTAAAATTGTTTTATTTTTAAATACTTGGGTAATTGCTGCAACTTCTGCATGAATGCTATTATTGTCATTTAAATGATTTACCATATAATTAAAACCATAGCCAATAATTTTATTTTTATATACAACAACAGCCCCATGCTTTTGTTGCATTGTTGAATATTTAGCAATTTCCGCGGCTTTATCTAAAAAAATTTGATGTCTTTTATTGATCTCCTTATTTTCACTTTCGGCTTGCCTCCGTTTCGTAAATACCATATTGAATTGATTTTATTTATTTGTTTTTAAATTAACAAAAATCATTTTTTATATTATGAAAAGTAATTAATAATTAAATTTTTGAATTTTTTTTTCTCATACAAATCAATAAACATATTTCTGGTTTTTTGTTTTTGGAATATTAAGTCATTATGCGTTCTTTCTTCTTTGGTCGGTGGATATTCTAAACACCAATTAATTAAATTTTTATGGTCGATTATTTTTTTATAGTCATATTTATGTTCGTATGACATATGCATTATAGCACGAGCAATTAAACCCTTACTAGCATCATCGGGACAGAACAATTTTAATTTAGTATTTACATAATTATCAGTATTATAAAGTTGGCTAAATGTTTCATTATGTTTATCGACATATTTATAATTAGATCTCATGTTATTAATGTAATGATCGCATTTAAAAATATTATGTAGGTCATTATAATGTTTTTTATACATATAACATTTTGGATATACATGTTCTAAGGTTAATTTTGAAGTTTTTATATTAGAATAAATAGTAGGCGTAACATTATTAATAACGATACTTTTAAGGGTAAATGCAAATGCAATATTAACCATTATGAAAATTATTTTAAAATTGAATTTAATCATTTTTTATTATTAGAGATATAGAAAAAGAATAATGTTGATATATATATTTTTGATTATTATTTTGCTATTTTATATTTTCTTCATTACCAATTCTATAATTTGGCTAAAAGATAAGAAAATAACAAACATTAATGATAAAATCGTCAAATATATTATTTATACAGATATTATAATTTTTACTGGTATTTTATTATTCATTTTATATTTATTTTTTTATAATAAAAGCATTGTTATCAAGTCTTAATCAATATTAAAATATTGTATTTATAATAGAATAATATATGGCTTCTTCTAGATCTGTGCGTTATAGTAGTCGTGGCTCCAAATCATCGTCATCATCATCGTCAGAATCATCTTCTGTAATATGGGTAATAGTTGGATTATTAGTAGTAGCAATATTATTAATGATATTTATGAGTAATTATAAATTTTTCGAAAAATTTACAAATCCTCAAGCCAAATTACAATATTTCTATATGGATGAGTGCGGATATTGTAAAGAATTCAGTTCAACTTGGGATGCAATCGTTAAAGAAGTTGCAGCAGACCCTAAATATAATTTTACAACCGAAAAATATAATATAAAAGATAAAGGAACCGGACAAGCATTAGCAGACACCTTAAAAATAACAGGTGTGCCGACTATATCATTACTTGCGGCTGATGGAACAACCAGACATTCATTTGATTTATATAGATCAAAAGAAAATGTACTTCAATTTGCATTAGAAAAATTAAGTGCTTAAAAGTAGCTAATTAAAATTTATATAAATAAAATAAAATGAATAAAATATCATTACATGATTTATATGAAATAAAGAAAAAGAAGGATAATAAAATTTGCGAATCATTCAATATTATTTTAAATGGTTGCAATAAAAAAATAAAAAAGATTGCAGAAATGGGCGGACAATCGTTATTTTATGTTGTCCCACCTATAATTATAGGTTATCCATTATATGATTATGAAAAATGTATCAATTATATAATTACATCTCTTCAAAAGGGTGGCCTTTATGTTTCAATATTACCAAATAAAAATACTATATATATATCATGGAAACTAGAGGATATTTCAAATAATTCTAAAAATCGCTTACTTCTTCATTAATTATTTTTTTCATATATTCAGACATGTCTCTAAAACCCTGAAGTATTAATGATTCTATATCATCTTGTGAAATATTGAAAATAACATCATTTTTAGTAATTTCGAGATTAAGACTTGATTTAAATTGACTATTTGATATTAACAATGGATTTTTAAATTTTTCAATTTTAGTTATAAATGTATGTTTGAAAGAATTAAAATAAAGAATATTAAATAATTGTTTTACATATTCCATTATAGATATTTCTTCATCGTCTTTTGTTTCTGGTATTATCACAAAATCATAATCAGATTTCACATAAACAGCAACACATAAAATATCACTATGATTTATATTATCAAATACATTATAAGGAAGATTATTTGATATACAACCATCAATATAATAATTATTATCTATTTTTATTGGTTTTGATAAAATAGGAATACACATAGAAGCCGCTATTGCTTCAAACACTGATATATTAGGCGTATCATTAACATTAAAAATAAAATTACTCGAATCATTTACTTTAGTAGTACTGACATAAATATTAACACCAGTCAATTTAGATAATTCCATAAAAGTTATATCATCCATATTATATTTATTTTTAACATATTCCCGGATACCTGTTAAATATAATCTTGAATCGTTAAAACCCAAATTTACAACAAAATCTAATATTTTTTTACTAGGTATTACCTTTAAATCTATACTATTTATTGTTTTTGTTATTATTGCTTCTAATTCATCAATAGGAATTTTTAGAGCAAATGCTAAACAAAAAAAAGATCCCATCGAAGTGCCAGCAGCATTTTTAATATAATCTTCCATTTTATTGAAATAAATATATCTCAATACACCTAATAAACATATTGATCTAAATGCATTACCCGCAAAAACTAAATGTGTAAAATATTTCATTAATTTAATTTAGCTTATGGTGTTTATATATTTTTATTCGCCATTATTACTGTTAACCGGGTTATTTGGTCGCATAATAATATTATAACTATTCCTATGAATATGAATAAAAATAAATTATATAAATTAACATCTACTTTTATATTTTTAGTATAATTTGTAAATTGTTCTATATTATTTACTTTTATCCCTTGATCTTGTTTCTTTTTATTAAAATTATCTCTTAAACTTAATAAATATTCCTCTAAAAATGGTGTAGTTCTATATTCAGGACTTGTATCTTTATTATTCGTATTTATATTATTAATATTCAAATATGCATCATATTCATCAAAATCATATGGTTTAATCGAAAATTTATCAATTTGGACGTTACCCATATCCATTAATGATGTTTCTAATGCTTTTTTATATGCATTTTCCGAATTACTATCTATCGGCAAATGATAATCAGGCACTTGTAACGGCGAACACATCTTTTTAACATATTCATTCCTCAAATAATTAACATCTTTATTGGTATTATTAGTATTATTAGTATTATTATTATTCTTATTATTATTCTTATTATTGGTAGTAGGATTGGTGAATTTGTCACAGGTAGGCATTTTTATGCCTTGTTTGTCATAATAACAGTCTGATTCGGTTCCATAGTCTGACCCGAATTTTTCAAGATTGTCTGTTTCTTTTTTTTTAGAGGATGTGCTACATTGATGTTTTTTAAATGAATTTGGATAAGCTTCTTCAAGTGTTGCGTATTGCATATTTTCTATTATAGTTATGGAAAAAATAATATTATAATTTAAATTATTAGAATGATCGATAATATAGAAGTTTTTATACGTTATATTATTATAGGTATTATTTCTGCATATTTGCTAATTTATGGTTTAAGACCTGCTGTACCGTATCCTGAATATATTTTAGAATTGGCAGAACATTATTGGATAATTATTATTTTAGTAATTGTAACTTATTATATATCTTTATGGGATTTTAAGATTGCATTATTACTAGTTTTAGCTATAATTGCTCTAATCTTTGATTTATATACATTTGCTAATTAATGATATAAAGGATTTTTATAATAAAATTAATAATGACGGATAATAATACCTCTAAAGAATTATTATTATTATCTATAAATTCGTTTTATAATTTGAATGAAAAATATAAATTGATATTAAAAGATATTATTGAAGGTAAGCACGAATTATCATTGCGAATGATTGATTGGCTGGTTACAAGATATGCAAAAAACCATAATATTATTTTTTGGATAAATGATTCAGACAATAATGTTTATTATAATCTGCCCGACAATTATGCAACAGAAAAATTTAAAAAAATAACATTGTATTTGGATTATCGGGCCCAATTGAAATCATTTAAAAAATTCAATTTTGATGCATTTCGACGACACGAAAGAATTAATTTTACCATTGATAAAAATGAAGAAATAGAAACAACTATAGGTCAATTAAATTTTTTTAAATGGGCCTTTAACAATAAAATAATTATATATGCAATCGAAAATCAAAAACAAATATATGAAAATATGTCAAAGTTTTCATATAAAAAACAAAATTCTCTCAAAAATTCATTAATCCCAAAACAAGATATTATTAATACTAAATGTTTTATTACATTCGATTAATTAGATGGTGCGCTACCTATTTCAAATGAAACGGCTCGAACATCCGGTTCAATCGTGGATATTCCCCATGGACTTACAGCAACTTGAGGATTAGGAGGCTCAGAACGTAATTGTAAATTAGCATTTCGTAATGATTGGCCTATGGTATTTATTCCTACATGATAACCAGCTGTTAAGAAATTTTGGTCGCCTAACATTCCTGAACCCGATGGATTTATTTGAGCCCATTTAGAATTTGCAGCATCTTGGGGTAATAAATCGCTACTTGTTAAACGATCTCGAACAAAACAGCTATTATCCTGTGGTAAAACGGTATTATCCGCTTGTTGTTGCGAAGCACTATTCATATCTTCGAATCGTTCATTAATTGGTTTTTTGTCAGTAACTACTGTTCCGCATGTAGTTGCATATTCTGTTGCAGAAGGATCAGAAGCATAAACATTACCGATGGGGGCAGAACCATCAGCAGCGGCTAGATTTGGCATATCATATGCAGCATCTGATTTAATAGGTTGGTGATTATTACTGGCTAAAATACTATTAATATTAGGTGTGGTATTATCATTTTCGAAACGTTCTATATTATCCATCTTACATTTAGAATTATATGAAACTAATAATAATAATACCACTAATAACAGTATGGCAATTGAAAATGAAATAACTATCGAAGAACTCATTATTTAATATCTATCTATTATAATAATATAGATAAAATTATATTTTTAAAATATAATTTTTTAATTTCAATATTTTTTTTTCCCAATTATTATAATTTTCTTCATTTTTAATATCTTCTAATAATTTTTTTGCATTATTTAACGATTGTTTATATAATTCAATTTTATTTAAAATGTTTTCTTCGTATAATATCAATTCAGTTCCCCAATCTTCCTCTATTTCTTCCCTATCCCAGTCATTTAAATCGTCTCCAATTTCTTCTATATTTATAATTTTTATTATCCATTTGTTTATTATAGCATTGTCATATATAAATAATCCAAGAAAATTTATTTCCATACTGATATTAATTTCTCGTAATTTCTTGTTATCCCTCAACATTTCAATTATATCTTCCAATTCCTTATTATTACCATCCATATAACAATGTGTTTTATCGTTGAATAATAGATTGATTGAAGACAAATCACTAGAATATGAATAATTATAAACATTGTCTATTACTTGATTATTAATAGCCCATTCCGGATTTTCTAATAAAGTCTTATACGCTAAATTATCCATTATTTCAATTAATTTAACGGTTTCTTCATTACTTTTAACAGGTATTTCACAATGGATATTATTGATACCTATAAAATTTTTAATTTTAATATCGTTAATTATTAATTTTAGCGGCTTTTCTAAATAGGAAACTAAACATTTTGTTTTTTTTTGCGGAATTTTTAATGAATGTTTCATTCTGTATAATATTAAGGTAATCAATATTATAATAATGACGCAACATAAAAAAAATATTATGGAATTTATTATTAATATTATTCGAGATGAGATTTTAAACGAAGATATGCGAACCGAAATTATAAGACCTATCTTAATTTATCTTCTTTATTATATTATACCATTTGTTATTTTAATTATCTTCCTTAATTTCTTTACAACTATAGCAGCTGTTTTTTTAGTCTTCTACATTAGAAAATAATCTTATATTTAATTAGATATGTCAAGAAAATTACAACGAGGCGGATATATAGCCGATTTTTCAACAACTGCAGACACTAATTCATATATGTTATATAATCCTCCAGCCGCCGATAATACTGCTGCTTTAGCAAGTGCTGGTATTATACCACCAGACCATCCAGGAACACCAGGACTTAAAGGTTTAACAGGTGGTGGTAATCTTGAATTAAGCAACGGTTTTTATTATAGCATTGATGGCGGATGCGCTTTATGTGCTTCTGGTACTACTGGTGGTAATAGCAAAAACACAAATCGTCGTCGCGGTGGTGTAGGTCTTGAATTAGCCCCTTTTATATCTGCTCTTGCGTTATTAGGTGCTCGATTACTCGCAGATGATGAATTAGGTATGTTTAATGCTCCTGCTCCTTCAAGTAGTAAAAAAGGAGGTAGTAATCCTTCTTCTTCTCGACGACGAAAGAATTAATATTTCATAGTTCGTTCATTTAAATGCATAATTGAACGGGAAATAATATTATCTTCTAAATGATTGTTTTTAATTATATACCAACCTCTCATAAAAGTATTCTCATCTGTTTCATATGGTTCTTTTTCTATTTTATATAACTTATTGTCATAAACAATGGTTATATAATTCATTTTTGTTTATGTATTTATTTATATTAAATTAATCATTTTTTATATATTGTGATTAAATTCTATATTATTAATTATTTCATATTAACAAATGCAAATAGAAGAATTAAATAATTATTTCGAATTGTCTAATACTACTGTAGAAGTATTATTAGATGATATTCTAAAAAATCATTATGACGCCAATAAAATTATAGTTAATGAAAATATTTATAATGATACTAATATTGATGAATGGATTAAAACTAAACCAACCACTAAAGGAGGTGTAAAAATTATAGAGAAATTAATCAAAACTCCCATTAACGATAAAAAGTTATTATTAAATCGCCAAAAAGTCAATTTTCAAATCCTTAAATCACAATTAGAAATACTAAAAAAAACAGAAAAGGATTTATTATGGATAATGACATTAAAAGAAGAAATAGACGAAGATATATCAATTAATCTATTATTTCCATCAACATATATTATTAATTATATGAATTATAATAAATATCTTTTGGATTTTTATCATTTTTATAAAATTGTTGTTATGCCTTGTATGAATTTATTTTATCCAATTTCTATTATCTATACTCCTTATTATTATGTTAATAAATATCTACAATTTAACATGTCATTCGGTAAATATCTTTCTATTATTTATCAATTTTTCAAAATGGCTTTTAAATTATCCGGAAATCTCAAAATGGATTTGACTAAACTTTTAACTGTCTTTGCATATTTTGGTATTTATTTTTTTAGTATTTATCAGACCTTTAATATTTCTTATATTATCTATAAATTACGCCAAAAATTATTAGATAAATTATATGGTCTTATCGAATTCATTAAAACCGCTATTATTATTATCAAAAGTTCCCAAACAATATGGAAACCATTTTTTATTTATCCAATTAATGAAAATATTCTTGATATGAGTATTAATAATTTATCTAAATTAGATAATGATATTTCGTCTGTTTATCGATTGTGGAAAAATGCCAATTACCGAGAAGATGTTATTAACCTTTTAAAAATTATTTATACTATCGATTGTGTTGATGTAATAACTAAACTTAAAAAAACTAAAGAATGGTCCATTCCTACTTATGATAATACCAAAACACAATTATGGAACTGTTATAATCCTATATTATCATCAAATCAAATACCCAATCCTGTTAATTTAAGTAAAAATATTATTATAACTGGTGTTAATGCCGGTGGTAAAACAACTTATGTTAAATCTATAACTATAAATATAATTTTAGCACAAACTCTAGGAATTGTTAATGCTATCAAAGGTAATGTTTATTTATATGATGCGATTACATCATTTATGCGAATAACCGATGAACTCGGGAAAAAATCGTATTTTGAAGCTGAAACAAGTTATTGCAATGAAATGATTAATATTGCCGATAACTTAAAGAAAAATAATAAACGAGGATTATTTTTAATGGATGAACCAATGCATTCTACACCTCCAATTGAAGGCGTTGCTGTTGCATTTTCTGTTGCTGAATATCTCGCAAAAGTTACTGGAATGACTTTAATAATAACAACACATTTCCATAATCTAATAGAATTAGAAAAAATTCATAAAGATCTATTTATTAATCTTAGCGTTAATGCTAATTATAATGAGAAGACAAATAATTATGATTTCAATTATAAAATTAACAGAGGCGGATCAAAACAAATTATAGCAATTGAATTATTAGAAAAAAATAAATTTAATAAAACCATTATAAATAGTGCGATTGAAATGAAAAACAAATTATATAATGAAAGTTTAAGAAATGCTATTATTTAAATTATTCTCATTTAATAACATTATTTATTATTTCTCATTTTTTGTGGTGTTTATATTAATATTCTTTCTATCTTATAAATATCTGTATTTAGAACAATCATTACATATATTATCCAATCGTTTAACTAAATATGAAATCGAATATAATAATCCGTCTGTTTATTCATCCCCTACATCTTCAACTATGACTTCTGCCGAAATTATTATGAACGAAATATTTAACGATTGTGCCGATAATTCCTGTTGCAATGCTAATGGAACTTGCAATAAAGAACCTCCTCCGCCTTCACCTAAAGTTGTTATTAATGACGAAGTCCAAATTATTAATGAAATATTTGATTTAAAGAAAGATACGGACGATAAAGAATCGGTAATTAGTGCGAGTATTGCCGGAGGTGGAGGCGGAGGACATGCAACCAAAAAAGCTTTAATGAAATTAAGTCTAGACAAACTAAAGGCCCAATGCGAAGATCGTAAATTATCGACTGAAGGAACTAAGAACCAATTAGCCGACCGAATTATAGTTCATGATAATACAGTTGAAATAACTGATATTATAGATTAAATTAATATATAAAAGATATTATTTTAAGTTAATATATATAATGGATACTGAAAATGAGGATTTGGGATTTATCAAAATTAATTATGACAATTTTAAGAATAGTTTAGATAATTTTAATAATTCTCATATAGTTATTTCAGATACTATTGCTAATAAGGCAAATGACCTTATTAATAATTATAATTGTTTCGTTTCTAACTATGATGCCAGAAGTTTATGGGAAAAAAAGAAAATAATTGCATCAAATAAAACCGTTACTAAAACAAGACCTCATATTATTTATGTCGATTTTAGTGATGAAACGAAATGCAAAAAAGAATTTATCAGTTATTTAAATAAATTGACTGATTTAAATAAAGAAACGATTTATAATAAAATATCTAGTTTTGTTTCTAAAATAAATGATGATATTAAGATTTTATTATTTGATGTATTGATTAATTTTATTAAATCGTCCAATAATAATATTTATATTGATGTTTTATATTTATTTGATGATGATTATATTAAAACTAATATTACACGATTTTATAATAATTATTTAACTCAAAATGAATGGTTGCCAAAAGAAATAAAAACAGAATATAAAAATATTTTTGATGAAGAAAATTATGACATATATTGCGAATATGTCAAAATTAAAAAAACAACATTATCAATGCTTAAAGGTTTGTGTTTGATTTTGAAAAAATTAAATAAAACCGATATTATTGATATCATTATTCATAATATTTTTAACGATTTGAATGAATATATATTTAAGAACGAATATAAACATTTAACCGAATTGTTATTAGATGAATTGGCGATATTAATAGAAAATGTGCCATCTCAAGAGAATATTAATAATATTTCTATGATAAATACAGATAATTTAGATAATTCGACTAAATTCAAAATTAATAATATTGTCGATAAATATAAATAATTATTCTTTTTTTTATTTATTTATATAGATACTTACCTATATGAATAGAACAAACATTATTAAATTATTGTCATTTGAAAAGAAACTAACAAAAACAAATGAATATGATATTTTTATTAAAACCTTAAAAGAACATCCTATCAAAATAAAAACAATAAACGATTTAAGAGATATCAATGGCTATACAAAAGACATTGAAAAAAAAATTTTAAAATTATTAGCTATAAAAACTGCCATCCTTGATAAATTAAATAAATATCCAAAATTTGAAGAAGCTGTTGCTAAAATTAAAAAAATAGCCCATTATAAACAAATTAAAGATCTCAATAAAGACGTTATGAAAATTGTTAATGATAATGATAATGATAATGATAATGATAATGATAATGATAATGATAATGATAATGATAATGATAATGATAATGATAATGATAATGATAATGATAATGATAATGATAATGATAATGATAATGATAATGACGAAGACAAAAAGAAACTTATTATAGAAAACCTAGAAATCATCAAAAATTATAAATTATATTTAAATGAAATTTTAAAAGCTAATACTTATCAAAAAGCTATTGATAATATAAAAATTGCAAAAAATCTAAATAACCTAACAGATATTAAAGGCGTTGGAGTTACTATTTCTAAAATGATTAAAGAACTATTAAAAACCGGTAAAATTAATTATATAGAAAATGTTATAAATAAAGATAAAGATTATAAAAAAAAAGAATTCAATAAAAAAATTATTATTGAAAATCTTGAAACAATCAGGAATTATGAACTCTTTATTGGTAATATCGAAAAAGCAAAAATATATTCACTAGCTATTGGTAATATTTATAAATATCCTAATGATATAACCTCGCTTATTACCCTAAAAGAAATTAAAGGAATTGGCAAAGCCATTACAATTATGTTAAATGAACTTAAAAATAATGGTTCTATTTCTTATATCAACAATATTATAAATAAAAATAATAAATTTACAAATAAATTAATAGATCATAATATAAATAAAGATATATTGATTAAAAATCTTGAATTAATCAAAGATTATGAAATTTATAATAATGAACGGTTTAAAATTAAAGCTTATACTAATGCTATAAATGCTATCCTGATTTATCCAGATGATTTGAAAACTATTGAAAGTATTTATAAAATTGAAGATATTGGAGATCGTATTATTGAAAAAATTTATGAATTATATTTAACCGGTGAAATTGCCTATATTCAAGATAATATTAAAACTGATGAAAAATTTATATTCAAACAAAAATTATTAGAAATTTATGGCATAGGTCCTAAAAATGCTAAAAATATTATTGATGCCGGTATCTCTTCTATAAGTGATTTAAAGAAACATACGAAATTGTTAAATAATAAACAAAAAATAGGATTAAAATATTTAGATGATTTAAAGAAACGAATACCATTAGAAGAATACGAGAAACACGCAAAAATAATTAAAAAATATTTAGCACCTACTTTAACATATGATTTTGTGGGATCATATCGCCGAGGAAATAAAACGATGGGTGATATTGATTTGATTATTATGAAAAATTCTAAATTTGATTTAAATGCTTATATTGATAAATTGAAAAATGCTAAATATATCATTGAAGAATTAGCATTGGGTAAAAATAAATTTATGGGTATTGTAAAAATTGGTAATAATCCGGCGAGAAGATTTGATATATTAATTGCACCCCCTGATGAATATTATTATTCATTGTTATATTTCACTGGTTCAAATATTTTTAATATAGGTATGAGATATTATGTTAAAACTACATTTAATTTATCATTGAGCGAACATGGATTTTTAAATAAAAAAGTACCAGTAAAAAGTGAAAAAGACATTTTTAAATTTCTAAAATTGGATTATGTCAAACCAAATGAAAGAAATAATTTTATCTATAAAAAATAATATTTTAGTTAATTAGAATAAAAAAAAGTAATGGCTAATTTTGGTTTATCATCATATATAACTAAAGTATTGTATTCTATTATAACTATCGTTCTTTTAATAGTTATATATTCTTATTTAGTCAGTCTAGAAAATAAGGGATGTAAATGTTCTATGACAAGCAATATAAATTTCATTAAAGGATTTACCATTTTTGCTATTATATATCTAATATTTACCGGTCTAGTTTCAGATCAAGCAATTTACGATAATTTCGGCAGCAATATCGTAATTATTAATAAATTCGTTGATCTAATATTCGCTCTAGTATTTATCTATTATTTATATGAAGTATTTAAATATACCCGTGCTTTAGTTCGTGAAAAATGCAAATGTTCTGAAGATAATCGCCGTGAAATAATTATGATTGGATCTATTATTGAATTTGTCTTAATATTCGTTTTATTCCTTCTTAATATTATTATTGTCGTTGTATTTACCGTAATCTTTACTGTCGTCAAGAGTATCGAAGACGGCGCTGGAGATCTAAAAGGCGTTATTCGCGACCCTATTGGATCTATTTCCAAAATCCCTAAGAGTATCGCCGATGACGTAAATATGGTTAAATCTTCTATGGGTAAGATTTCAAAACAACTCGCACGAACTCGCAAATTATCACGCTAAATATTTAAAGTTCGATTATTTTTTCTTCCTTTTGTTGATGATTTCAAAATCTTAATATCTGTCGCATCTTCTATAATTGATGTTATTTCTTCATCGCTTATAGATAATGTTTCTATTTTGGTATCGTCATCTGATTGATTTAATGATATTTTATTATGAACGTTATTTATAATATTATTTATATCTCGCTCGGCTCTTGGTGGTACTGATGGTGGTTTAATTTCTGGTTTAGACATATTATTATTTAATCCACTGAATAAATTATTTACCATTCCAAATAATCCTGATGAATTGCCAAATAAACTATTTACGCCGCCACTGTTTTGTTTAGGTTGTTCGATTGATTGTTTGGGAGTACTGATATTATTATAAATAAATTGTTTTGCTGCCGCATTTTGAAATTGTTTCATTAATTCCGGATTAGCCTTTAATACCTCCTCTACACCCGGTATTGAACTTTCTTTAAACATCTTTGATGTTAAATGAAACATAAAAGCACTACCTGACAAACTTATGAATAATCTTAATTCCGGTGGCATTGATTTGCCCTTCGACTTATATTTAAGATGAAGTTCTTCGAAAATATCGTCAAAATCCTCGATATTCTCATGAACCTGCTCCGACCAACCTTCTAATTTTATCATAAAAGGATCATATCTAGTATTTAAATATTCCGTCCCCGTTACAAATGCCATAAGCATTTTTCGTTGGAACCTTATACTAGCGTCGATATCTCGGTCTTTTACTATTCGATTATATTCTTGTCTCATATCCTCGATATTTGAATTTAATGTAAATGATGTAGGTATCTTAGCCCCCTTCGCTTGTAATCTATTTAATTGATATAATATCTCCTTTTTTTCATTCAATTCATCTCTATATGGATTAATTGATTTCTTATTTCTTTTGCCTTCTCCGTCGTCGTCTTCCTCGTCGTCGTCTCCTTCTTCGTCGTCTTCTTCCTCATCTTCTTCTTCATTACTACAACTGCTTCGAGAGTCTTCTTCATCATCGTCCTCGTCGTCTTCATCGTCTTCAGCTTCATCATCATCATATTTACGCGAAACAGGCTGTTTTTTTATTATATTAGGATTAATTAATTTTTTTGGTTGTTGTTGTCTATGTTCCATTTCTTCGATAAATTGTTGAGGTTTTTTCATTTTACTATTTGATCTAATACTTGAAGCACTCGACATAGAAGACATAGAAGATAATGACGCGATCTCAGGACTTATTTTAGTTTTATTAAATAATAAATTGGTATCTGTCATTTGTTGCTTATTATTTGGAAATTCTAAAAATTCTGTCATACTTACTAAAAAATATATATGTTTATATCTGTTAAATAAACGAATTATTTATTTTAGGTCTTTCATCAGTTATATTATTTATATAATCAATATCTTTCTTAATATAATCTTTTTCATCTTCATTGTCATTACCATTACCATTACCATTACCATTATCATTACCATTAGCATTACCATTACCATTACCATTACCATTATCATTACCATTACCATTATCATTACCATTATCATTACCATTACCATCTTCATTAATAAAAGGTTCGAATAGATTGTGTAATAATGGAAATTTAAAATCTGGTAATATTATTTTTTCAAATGCTTCTTGTCTGGGTGTTTCTTGTATGGGTTCTATATGTGCGGGACATTCTTTATTATTCAATCCGGATAAATAATAATTATTATATCTTGTTAAATAATCATAATATTGAAAATCAAATAATGTTTTATAATAAACAAAATTATATAAATGCATATTAATTGAACCTGTCTTATTTATTATTATAGGTGTTGAACCTAATGTAATATTAAATTTAGTCATATTTTCATATTCATAAACCTTATTGTTAAATATTAATCCTATTTTGTCTTTTTTATAATATAAACCAATTATTAAATAATCAGTGTTTTCAATTATATCTTTAGCGATATTATCTGCTAATCCTTTATAAATCGTTTCACCAACTAATAGTTGTATGTCATAATTCTTATTTTCTCTTACTATAAAATTAATATTAACTATACTTGTTATATAAGATGGTGTAATTGTATTAGTAGTTATTGTATTTCCCGTCATCTCGAAAATAATGTTATTATTATTTTTACAATTAAATATTTTTATCGTCATAAACATCGTAAATTCAGTTATCTCGTAATTTTCACTATTATTTGCAAAATAAAAACATTCAGGTCCATTTAATTGTATTGTATTTATATTAGCACCAGGCGCCCCAATCTTTTTATTTATATAATTCTTTTCTATTGGTAATAATTTATCAAATTTAAAAAATAATCTATCGTCATCTATATCAAACCATTGTCCTTTATTTACAGAAATTTTATTTATATTATTGTATGTATTTATACACATAAATTTATAACCTTTGTATGGTAATATCGAATCATCATTTTCATTTATAATTGGAGTTTCAGTAGCTGTTGTTGTAGTTGATATTATTGATGTCAAACTAGGAAATGCTGGGATATTTGGAAGTGATAATGAAATATTCGTAAAAGGTTCATTTATTTTTAAATGTGATATTATAAATAATGCTATAAATAATCCTATAAAAAACCCAAATATCTTTATTAATGTCATATACCTTAAAATTATATAAGAATTATTTTATAAATGTTAAATATAAAAAATACCAATGCTTAACCAAGATGACAAAAATAGCGTTTGTTCTGATGATGATACAACAAATGAAACTGTAGTTATCAAAGAAAAAAAAGCAGATAACGAAGAAGATGATGACGATGAGGACGACGAGGAAGAAGACGAGGAAGAAGACGAAGAAGAAGAGAAGGAAGAAGACGAAGATGAGGAAGACGAAGACGAAGAAGAAGAGGATGAAGATGAAGATGATGATAATAATGAATTTGATAAGACAATTATTCAATATGAAATGTTAAAAAACTTTTTTGTAGATAAGGATGGTGAGAATATCTCAACTCATCTGGGTTCAATTTCACATGAACTACGAAAATTAAATAAAATCGCTGTCAAACTACTTGAAAAATAAATTTAGGCGATATTATACTTAACTTTAGCATATGAATAACTTCTCATAACTTCTTCAGCAGTTCCTATTGGTAATATAAATTCTCGAACACCATAAAAACTGGGATTACCTCGAGAACGATCGCGGAGTGTTTTTAAAGGGCATTTGTCCTTTAGTTCTATTATTATTTTTTTATCATCCAAACTTATGACTATTGGAGATTTGATTTTTGTGTATCCGTCTGGCGTGTAATAACTATTGGGATAAGAAAATATAACATCTATTACACCAGTATTATCTATAATTTTAAAATTTGGAGTATTTTCAAATGCGATCATTTCACAAGGAAATGGAAGACCTTTGCCAGAAAATGAAGTGATTGTATCTATGGAATTTGGTGCAGTTATAACCATTTTTTTATAAAAAGACGGGTTTTTAATTATACCCGAAATTTTAACTTTATTATTTTCAATTTCAGTTATATTACATTTTACATATTCATTATCTGTTGTTTCCATTATTAAATTATCTATTATTATGTTTTAAAATAATTTAGTTGTTCCTAATCCTTGCGGGTTAATTACCGTTTTATAACAACTTACGCCATCACATTGAACCGCATATTTATTTCCCAATTCAGTCGTTTTATCATTTATTAAATCTCCCACACCACATTCACCACACGGCGAAATATTGTCTATTGCCTTCTTTCGTTCTTCCTCCATGAATTTATCGTAATTTTGTTGTAAATATAATCGCATTTCATAACTAGATTTTATCATATTATTTTCAGCAAGTTTGCTATTTATATAAGAATTGAAATTACATCTAGGCGAATAATCGGTGAAAGCTCGACCATCTGACATTCTTAAAGGACATTGATTAGTAGGATAATTACCAGAACAGCAACTCATATTTATATTATTCTATTGATAATAAATATAAAAATAATTTATAATTCATGTTCGTAGCATAAATTATGTATATATAATTCAGTTGTTCTGCCTACTCGTTGAGCTCTTCCAATCGCCTGTTCCTTGTCTATTCCCATCTTATGAAATATTATTATGTCGGTAGCGTCGCTTATATCTATACCACTGCCTGCATATTGTGTATTTAAGAAGATTATATTCAATTCGCCATTTTTGAATTTATTTAAAACATTTACCATATGTGATGTATTACCTTTTAACATATCATATTTATAATCTGTTAATAATGATTTAATATTATCGAATGTATTTTCATTTTTACTGAAAATTAAAAATTTTCCGGTTGGTTTAGAATTTAATATCTTTAATAATGTCTCTTCTTTATTTAAAATATTTTCCTCTTTTTCTGTTTTGTTATTAGTATCAACTATTGCTATTAATTTATCCATACTATTAATCATAGTTCTACAGCAAGGACAATTATTATTAGTTTTAAACCATTTCATTAAACAACCACCGCAAAAAATATGGGTGCATTCTATTAATATCGGGTTTGTTATTAATTCCATACATATAGAACACGTTTTAGAAGTTATACGATTTTTTAAATCCTCGATCTTTTCTTCGCAATTTTGAATTTCTATATTTATTTTTTTTAATTTTAAAGTCTTATCTTCATTCGATATATCTAAATTGGTTATATATTCTTTTTCTATATTTTTATTATGCAATTCTCTATTTAACTCTTTTGACACCAATTCTATTATGTCTTTTTCTGTTTCATTTTTACCTCCTAATTCTTTTATTGCACCAGCTATATCATTTGCATTAATTTTATCTAAAATATTATCTGAAATAAAAGTTTTGATTACATTAATATTATTCGACAATTTACACAAATAATATTTTTCTATAGGTTCCGGCAATATAAAACTTTTTTTAATGAACTTTAAATTATTTTTGACTATCATCAAATTATTATAATCATTGTTATTGAATATTTCTCTACTTAATATTAATGTATGATTTGAAGATCGTTTTATCGTTTCAAATAATTTATCGTATGTTGCCGATATCATCCACAAATAATGATAATTAACATATACTTTTAATTTGTTTATTATGTCGTGTGCCTCGTCTATTATTATTCTAAACCAGTTTTCAATTATATTATTATAACAATCAAATAATATTCTTAATGTCGTATTTTTTATTAATATCAAATCATAATTATTAAAAAAATTTATTATTTCGTCTTCATTTGTTCCATCGTATTTTGGTAAATACGTTTTTATATATACATAATTATCTATTGTTAGCACTTTTAATGATGTATTGTTTTTTATCATCTTTTCCCATTGTAAATAAACAGGACCTCGTGGAACTATTACCAATGTAGCCTTTATTATTTTTTGTGGTATTAAACGATTTACAGTTGATATTGTAAAATAATTATAATTTTTAATATTATTATAAGTTTCGATTAAATGGCTGTTTAAATGAATATTATTATTAGTCGCTATTAATGCCAATGCTATTAATGTTTTACCATATCCAACCATATCACCTAATATTCCTATGTTTGTTGAAATTTCTATTATATTATTATTTTGATTTAAATTATATTTGATTAATCCATTTTTCTCCATTTCTATGGCCTTATTTAAAGCCGTCAATTGATGTGGTTTAAGTTTTATATTTATTTTTTCAGAAACAACAGCAATATTATCAGTTTCATTTAATTCTATGTCGTAATAATTATTAGAACTCATTTATATTATAAATCTAAAAAAAGTATATTAATCTTATCCTACTTTTTAAAATTATATAAGGAATAAAAATAGATTTTTAGATATAAATGAATAATACAGTTGATGTTTCTAAATATTCTGTGAATAGTAATGGCGATGAAGTTCAAACCATTGCAGAACCTCCTGAGGTTAAAAAGAAAATTATTTTTGGTCTTCCTGGTGATTCGTTTTCGTCTAAATTTCTTCTATCATGGACCGCGACTATTAATGCCCTATGGGAAACTAAAAAATATGATATCGTTGTTAGTACCGGTGTAAGTTCTTTTGTTACATTCGCACGTATGCAAACTTTAGGTCTAGATGTTATGCGAGGTATCGGTCAAAAACCATTCGATAATATGGATTTTGATGTTTGGATTACTATTGACAGTGATATTATCTTTACTCCACAACAAGTTGTCGATCTTATTGAATCAACTGAAGTTCATCCAGTTGTTGCAGGTATGTATCGTATGAGTAATTTAACTTCATATGCGATTGTTAAGGAATGGGACACCGAATATTTTTCTAAGAATGGCGCATTTAAATTTCTTACTCCTGAAGAAGTAACCCAATGGAAAACTGAAACCTCTCTTAAATATATGCCTGTTAATTATACTGGTCTTGGATTTTTTGCAATCACTCGTGATGTGCTCCGCAAGATGTCATATCCTTATTTTAATGCTGATCTACAAGAAATCATAACTGATGACGGTAAAATACTACGTGATCTATGTTCTGAAGATGTTGCATTTTGCAAAAATATTCAAAAATTAGGAGTTCCTATTATTATTAATACTGACATTCGAGTAGGACACAATAAATTAATTGTTATATAAAAATAAATGTATTATTTATTAATTTTATGTATATTATTAATGATAGGTTATTATTCTGTTAGATATCTTTTCTTCGTTTTGATTGGAATGATCCTTTCATTATATTTATCTTTCAGATATATTTTGCCTATTTATTGTAATATCAAAAAAATTACCGTTTAAATTTTCTTCCTCCATTTATTTTTTTGGGTGTTTGGTCTGATGACGACCAAATAGTCGAATCAGTTGTAAATTCAGAGTTGTCTGTAGATGATTCAAATAATTGTTGTTGTGGTGGTTGTTGTGGTGGCAGTTGTTGTGGTGGTTGTTGAACTCTATAAACGGGTTGTTGAGGTGGTTGTTGAACTCTATAAACGGGTTGTGGGGGTGGTTGTTGAAATACTTTATAAATAGGTTGTTGTTGTGTTGGTGGTGGTTGAACTCTATAAACGGGTTGATTTGGTATATGGGTATAATTATATCTTCTACTAGTTACAACTTTATAAATAATAATAATTATTATTACAACTACGATTATAATAACAATAATAATAATACTCCATTTTATTGTTTTTTGTATTTTTTCTAAATTTTTAACTTGATCATCTGCTGTTGTTGTAGTAGTTGTGGTGGTTGATGTTGATGATTTTTCTGCTTCTTTTTTTTTGAACATTTCATTCATTTTATCCATTTCATCACGGAGTTTATTATAATCTAATGTATTAATATCTATTGTTACACTCATTTTTAATAAATAATTCTATTTTATCAAATGAAAAAAATATTAAAACTTATAAATAGATAATGAATTTATATAAGAAAATTATAATTAATAATTGGACTAATAATAAATCTTATAATACTCATGAGGTTTATGTTTATGAAGATGACAATTTAGAAACTGCACTTTGCAAAATTGCCAAATCTATTTATAATTCTGATAGATTTTATGTTTGGAAAGGTAATATATCAATATTATTCAATATTGATAATATTAAATGGACTGGATATTCAGCAAATCCACTTACAGCAACCAATTTAAAAAGCAAACAATTAAAAGAACCTGTTAATTATAATTATAATATTGGTCTATTTCCATATAACAGCATTAATATCATTTTTGAAAAAGATTTTCCAGAATTAAATAATAATCCTTATTATTTTACTGAAAAATCGTTTCCACCATTATCTCAAATTATTGGTAAAGAAAATATTCTACAAACTTTAGAAACTATTGATACAAAACCAATTATAGATGTTACAACAAACATTCATAAATATGAATTAACATCTAAATTAAAAAAATCATATGAATTAGTCGAATTATTTGAAAAATTAAATACAAATAATACTATTCAATTTATACAATGGATTAACGATAATTATAAAATTATCTATAAATTATTCAAATTTAATAAACTTACCAAAGATAAATTCATTCAATGGACCGATATTAAAAAATTGGCTTCTATCAATTGTATCAATTGTTATTCCATTTTAACAACAGGCACTTACGCAAAATTAACTATTAATCAAGATATGTCTATTTTGTTAAGTTATACTATCAATTTAAGGAAAAATATAAATTGGACCGAAATAAACAAAAATATAAAAGAAATATCAGAATATTCTATAACTTATTTAAATCAAAAATTATTATTTAATGAATTGAGTATTAAAGCTAATATTGTTTTTGAAGTTGAAAACGTTGCTATCCAAAATCTTAAGAAAAAATTAAGCGAATATGTCGATATTTTTGATATCCTTAAATCAAATAAAGAAACTATCAATTTGATTTATAAGAGATCGTCGAATTATAATAAACAAGGTTTTGATGCGCATTTGTATGTTAAAAATTGTTTATTTTTAGGTTTAGAAGAAGATGACATAATAAGCCAACTGATTATTTTAAATAATGATATATCAGTACAAGAAGCTAAAGAATTGTTAAAAATAGAACAAGATTTAATTTATGAAATGGAACAACAGAACATTAAACAACAAGATAATATTATTAATAAAATAAATACAATAGTTATTATTCAAGTTTATAAAAATGGGTTTTTTGTTAATATTATTAACATCCCAAATAAAAAAGAACTCGAAAATATTATTTATTGGATGTCTAAAATCATTTCTTCAGCAGTCCAAAAAAATAAATCTCAAATCAGCAAAAAACCTGTTATTGTTAAATCTCCTTCCCCATCCTCTCCATCTTCTATTGATGAAGATGAAAGCAAATTAGGCAAATTATCATTTTCTAGTTCTTCAAGTTCCTCCAGTTCTTCCCATAGTGGTGGCGCTTTAGGTAAAAAACAACATAGTTATTTTATTAATCTTCTGCAAAAAGCTGATAAAGATCTTTTTCAAAATAATTATGCTAGAACTAAATGTCAAGCCGTTAATCAACCTGTCGTTTTTTCACAAGAATATAAAAAGATTTTAGAAAAAAATGGCAATTACCATTTCGATAATGAACTTCTTTATGGTAGTAAAGCAGATATTAAAAATGTTTATACATGTCCTCGACGTTGGTGTCCTCAATCTAAAGTCCCATTAAATCCTGAAAATCCAAATGCTAAATGCCCCATCGAAAATGAAGAACCTATGGATATGTTCTTTGATAATGATCCAACTAAAAAAAGATTTGTCAAATTGATTAAACCTGATGAAAATAATGTTTGTGTCCCTTGTTGTTTTAAGAAACCGCCAAAAACCGAAGAATTAAATAAATGTAAATACTATAATGATCTTCCTGCTCCCACTGAAGTTATTATCAATAAAGATGAAAATTATTTAGTTAATACTTCACCTATAGAAGTTGGAAGATATGGAGCTATTCCACAATCATTACACGAATTATTATTTCCTAATGTCAAATTTACTTTATGTTCTAAAATGTTAAATAAAACTGATAAATGTCTTGTTCGTAGAGGTATATCACATAAAACAACCAAAAAAATTAAAAACGCCCAAACAGATAGTATTATTAATGCTATTGCCTATGGTCTTGATTTTAATTCTAAAGAACTTTTTATTAATGATATCACGAAAAGATTAGATTTAATTACTTTTATGAGTTTAGAAAATGGTAATGTATGTAAAGCATTTATTGATAACTTGCCAATTATCCCAGAGAATAATAAACAAATGGTTGAAGAACTAAAAGAACATTTGATTAAATTTAAATTAAATACAAAAATAACAAATATAGATGATATCAATTATAAATTATCCAGGTTATTAAGCATTTTTAATAGTTATAAGAAATTTATTGAATATTTACGATCTAATGATTATCCTACTGGCAAATCTCCATATTTCTTATATTCTTTAATCAGTATTTTATATAATGTTCTTTTAGTTATTTGGGAAAAACAGGGAGAAACAACATCTATTATATGTCCTTATTATACAAGTTTTGAAGATTTAATAGGATCTATGGAACTTAATAACCAGGTTTTAATGCTTCTCAAAGAAAAAAATTATTACGAACCCGTTGAACTAAAATTAAAAGGCGTTGAAGGTGAGAAATTAATTAATCTTAATGAATACAAACATATCAAAAAATTGTTTAAAGAATGTAGTTTATTAAAAAATAAATATAATGAAAATTATTCTATTTTTAATAATATCTATTCTTTGAATACTTGGATTAAATCTAGTTTGCTAAAAATTAAAGAAAAATTTATTATTTCAACCGTCATTATTAATAATGATCTATCTATCACTCATTTTATAACCAATGAAGGATTTTTTATAATTACCGATAAAATAAGTATAAGTTTCTTAAATCGTATAATTATAGATTTAGATATAAATGAAATAGTTTTTTATGATGATATTATTGGCAAATCAATAGATATTAATCTTATTATCACAGATTATAAATTATTTACAGAACAATGCAAATTATTAAATATTAATTATGATTTTGGAGATTTAACGAATACAACAAAGACCGAATATTATTATACTCTTTCTATTAAAAAATTACCTTTAACAAATGATATTATACATTCTCAAATAATCGACGATTTATATAAATATCAAGTTATTAATAAAAATAAAAATAAAAAATGGTATCAACTACAATTAATGATTTATCTTAAATTATTAAATTTGACCGATGACAAGTTTAATTATCTACTTTCCTTAAATAAAGAAACTAGAATTACTGCATTATTTAAGGAATTGGATTTAGAGAAAAACCCAGATAAAAGCAAATTACGCATAATTCTAGAAGAAACGCCATTTATATCTAAAAAACACATTAAGAAATTTCTTAATGATTTTATTATTTATTTTAAATATGATTTCTTAAATCCTCTCATAAAAGAGAATAAATATCAATTTCTATTTTCTCAAGTTGCCATACAACACGAAATACCCGCTAAATTATTAATTTATCATCCTTCTACACCCAATATAGCTTTCAATTCTTTTGAAAATAAAGATTATGTTTATAATAACGAAGATGTTGTAGAAGAAGTTGAATTACCAGATTTATTTAAGGGATCTTTTGAAAAACTGAATAGCAAATGGGTTATGCATAAAAAGTCAAAATGGAGTAATATGTTATATATTAAAAATGAGAATTATAATAGAAATTCATTAAAAGAATTATATTTATGGTTAGCTACATTATTGAATATTAAAACTACTTATGCCGATCTAGAAAAAGCAGCTTTAAATAATATTCAAAGTATTTTTAATTCTAAAAATTATGATTCAATAAAACCTTTATTAAAAGAATTATTTGACGATCCATATTTTAATAAATTGTTAAGTAAAGAAATAGGAAAAAAATATTCAAATTATAATATCTTCTGGGATAAATATTATAATTTACGATCTATCGAAGAACATAAAGATTTATTAAAATCTATTTTCACTGCTGCTACAGAACCATTATATCCAAATGATTATTATATTATTGCAATGTGCAAAATTTTAAATATTAATATTATAACTATTCATCGCAGTAAATATGGCGTAAATGACAAAAAAGAACCAGTTGTTAGAGGTGATGTAGAAGATTTATTATTATCTTCGACATTCTACAAAGCACCAACACAGAATTATTTAAATAGACCTTTAATAATTCTAAACAAATATAATAATAGTTCGAATATTATTTATAATATTATTGTTGATTCGACTATTTCGCCCGTTGGTGAAAAATCCATTTATATGAGAATTAAAGATATACCACAAGCAATTCAATATTTAATAGATGAACATTTAAAAATAAAATTAAATTAAATTATTATTATAAAATAATGGAGTTTATAGAAAACGTTTTGATTGAAAATAAAATTGATGTTCGTAAAATTAATTCAATTCAACTTATTACAATAGCTATGGAAGTAGTTGAAAAAAATAAAGATTTAAAAGGTAGCGAGAAAAAAGATAAAGTTATTAATATTATCAAAGAATTTGCAACCAATGATAATAATATTATTTCTAAATGTGGTAATAATACTACTATAGAACATTTAAATATGTTATTATCCAATGAATTGGTATCTGATGTTATTGAAAATATTATTTATTGTGCTGAAGGTGCAATTGAACTAAATAAAAAAATTAAAAGTTCATGTTTTTGTTTTAATTTAAAAAAGAAATAATTTTATAATAATTTTAAATAAAAATGAAATAATTTTTATTTAAAAAAAAACAAATGCTTGTTAGTATGATGCATAAATCAATTGAACGACTTCTTGAAGATCAAGAAATGATCGAATACGAAGTTATTGAATTACCAAACAAAGAATTTCTCGTTAATATTGAAATTCCTGGGAAAAAAAAAATATCGATCATTACTAAAAATTGGAGAGAAATCTTTGGAGTTATTTCTTGAGTATCTTAATTTGTGGAGTTTCGATTGAATAACATTTGTCTATTTCATTTTTTGGCATATGAAATGTTAAATTTTCTTCTAAACATTCGATCTCGTCATCATCTTCCTCTTCGTCAATGTCTGCTAAATCATATTTATTTTCTTTTGTTTGTTTAATTGATTTTAATAATTCAATTAAATGTTCTTCGTCTAAGATTATATCAAAGTTACCTGAACCACATTTTGGCACCTTACCTAACATAACTTGAGGCGAAACACCACTTGTATTATCATACTCTGAAAATATACTAGCATTAATTAACATATCCACACTCTCTTCAAATGATGATTTACTTAATGCACTACTGGCATTTCTATTAATTCCGTGTCTGTCTATTGACATCAAATTGCCTCTAAATGTCATAGTATCAATTAATAATGATAGATGTCTATAATTCATTGAACCTTCACCAGTTACATTTACCAATTCATTATATAATGCATTTCTAGCTGCTTCAATACCTAAGACTGTGTAAATTTCTCTGATATCATTTGAAATAGTTCTGGTTGCATCAATATTGGGATTTGATAATATCTCTGTTAAGTTTGTACCGTCTGTGTCTAATACCCATTCAACAACCTTTTCAAATATCTCTTCTTCCGGATTATAAATATCATATTTTATTTTATTTAAAGATACTTTATTAATACCTTTAATACCTTTTAATAATACTTGATAAACAATATTATGTTCCATTGCTTTTAATGCTGCGATCTCATCTTTGTTATCAATATCTTTGAATGCATAATCAGTTAATCGAATTCTAAATATACATTCATCCGCATTATCATCACTATAAATACAATCAATATATTTATTATAAGCTTTGTTTAGTTTTGTATATATATCAATCATTCTTAATCCATATGAATTCATTTTATCTTTATTGAATTTCATTCGCAATACCCATGGCGAATCACTTCTACATTTATTTACACTTGTTTCTAATGTTGCAAATTTATTATAAATTTCTAACATTCCTTTATCATCATCAATAGTTGTTTCTAATTTTCCAGCATCCCAGAAAATTTCACTGTATTCTAAAATATTCGACAAAGTAGTTATTTCAATAGAATTTTTAATTGCCATTGCGACGTTTTTAGCTTGTTCTAATCTCTCATCGTCATAAGCTATACCATCATCTGCCATTTTTGGATTTTTAACAGATGCTACATCTGGTTTCATATAAATAATTAATGTTGGTGTCTTAGTTTTCTTTGTTGCGCTCAAGATTTCTTTCAATCTAGGAACACCACTTGTAGCTTTGACTGCTGCAGCCGTTCCAGAAACATGAAACGAATCTAAAGTCATTTGAGTTCCCATTTCTCCAATTGTTTGAGCTGCAATAATACCAACCATTTCACTGGGTTGAGCTATAGCTTCTTTAAAATATTCGTAAATTTGATTTACTAACCAATCAAACATTGATTTTGTAAAATTTTGTTCTATTATTAATTTTTTGGGTGATAAATACACTCTCAATAAGATATGAAAATAAACCATTCCTTGAATTGTATCTTTGATATACAATTCGTTTATCATTTCTTCAATCTTATCTAGAACATAATCAGGCGTCAAATCAGTTAATGTGCCTTTAATTCCTGTAGTATCACGGCGTTTAATACAAGTCGTAATAATTCTATTAAATGGAATTGGATATTTAATAAGACTACCTTTTTTATTTCTATTAACTTTATTTATAATAAAATTTTTGTCTTCTACTAATGCTTTAAAATGATTATAACATCTTTCATAAGTTGTTTTTGTTACTTGTTTAAATGCTTCTGGAGTTAAATAAATATTTAAATTATCCACTGGAGTTAAATTATATTTTTGTTCCATCTCTAAAAATTTCATTTCGATTATAGGTAATATCTGATTTTCAATTTTACAACCATCCATTCCATCCTCACCATAAATAAATTGAATTATTAAACCATTAGCATTTCTAACTGTATTATCATAATTAATTTTAGCATCTTCCATTGCTTTGACTAATCTTCGTTGGATATATCCAGTTTCGCTAGTATTTACACAATGAATACCATTAATTGTTGAGAAATTTCCAGTTTCTGGAACAGAAACATCATAAACTTTTTTATAGATATTTTTAAATTCTTCTTCATAAATTGGAGTAATATTTATAATCTCATCTAAAATAACATCGTTATAACGTTCAATTGCATTTTTATTTATAGTAATCTTATTTAGTTGTTTGAGTTTGGTTTCATTTTTCATATGAATTAAATTTTTAAATTTAGTTATTTCATCTCCAATAATTGCTACTACATCATTTTCTCTGATTGTGGCGAAAATACCAACTCGTCCAAATACTAATATTAATTCATTTACTAACTCAGCTGATTTCGTTTTAGCTATTATTTCATTATTTACAATTTCGCCAACGTTATCATAATAACCAGCTATTAAACCTCTCAAGAAAATATCAGATGATACGAATGCATATTTCGGTACTTTATTATCTCGATTTGCTATCGTTTCACCAATAATATATCCATAATCTTCTGATAATTCTTGATCGGTTAATTTTAATTGTGGTAAATTAAATGTAACTGGTAATTTATCTCCAATTGTTATATCGGGTGTTTCGCGTTTTACAAATTCTTTTAATTCCTTATTCCATATCATTAATGATTTTGATTTTGTAACTTTAATTTTTCTTCCGCTTTTTGTTTCAACTAAATATAATATTTCGCCTGGATCATGGCGACTGACATTCGTAATTCGTCCCCAAATAATATTGCCTTTCTTATCACAAGTAGGCGTATATATCTCAGTTGAACGAACGCTCAACATTTCCATATTCATATCTTCTGGACCGAATACTTCAATTAGATCTTTGTTTGTTTCATCTGAAAATTTATTATTAATCCAACTTCCAATTTTAGCAAATTTAACAACTCCGTTTTCTATTACAATAATATCTGTATCTCCTGTTACAGATTTTACAGCAGTATCAATTAAACCTTCTCTACCTCCCATAGCATGAAAGAAAACTTCCTGAGGTGATAAACCACTGATAAAACTATTTTCAACAAATCCACGAGCCTCTGGGCCATCATCGTATTTTGTATAATGAGGTAAAGTTCTATCTGTATATCCATAAGCAATGCGACGTCCATCAACGTTTTGTTGTCCTACACATGCCATAATTTGAGCGATATTAGTTTCTTTACCTTTAGAACCAGATTTAACCATATTAAACATTCTATTTGTTCTTTCATCAATTTTAGCTAAACTGATTGTTGCTACTTCGTTTGTAGTTTGATTTAAAATTCCAATAATCTCTCTTTCCAAGAATTCTTCATTTAAAAAGATTGAATTATTTTCTATTTCACCTTTTCGCATATCTTCTAATTTTTTATATGCCTTAGCTTTCATTTCTTTAATCTTATTGTTTAGTTCTGTGTCGGTGTTGGTATCTGTGACTAAATCACTAATACCAATACTAAAACCGGATGTTAATAACCATCTACATATTAATCGTTGTGTATTATCTAAGAATTTTTTAATTTCAACGGGTCCATAATCATGATAAATAACTGGAATTAATCCATTTGTAATATTATGAAATACTGATTTATCTAATGTACCTGAAATTAATTTACTGTTATTAATAATAACCTTTTCATCTTTCTTATTTTTCATTTCAATAAATAATGATGGTGGCATTATTTCAGAAAATAAATCTTTTCCTGTATAATAATTAGACTTTGGCAATTTTCCTTTAAAATAACTATTTACCATCTGCAAATTTGCCATTTGTTTATCTGCAACAATTACATAATCTTTAGATGCTCTAAAAGAACCAACTAAAGTATCTTGTACGACTTCGATACTTGGTTTTCCATCTCTTGGAGCTAATATTAAATATGGAACTGCTGCGAGGTCTTTTAATTCGCTCATTGTTTGAATATTTTGAGGGCAATGTAAATTCATTTCATCTCCATCAAAATCTGCATTATATGGTGGTGTATCTAATACATTCAATCTAAACGTTTGATAAGGCATAATAATAACCTTATGACACATCATACTCATTTTATGCAATGACGGCTGACGATTAAATAAAACATAATCACCATCATTTAGATGTCTATGGACGATATCGCCGTATTTTAATTCATTCGCGATTTTATTCAAATCGGCATATTTTAAATTAACAGGTCCGGTTTCATTTAATTTTTTAACATATTTAGCTCCAGGCCATTTATTAGACCCGTTCAAAATCAATTTTCGCATTTCTTCAATGTTGTATTCATTTACAATTTCTTGAAATGTTATATTTAATGCAACTCTAATGGGAACTCCTAATTCATCGATACTAATATAAGGGTCTGGAGTAATAACAGATCGGGCTGATTGATCCACGCGCTTACCATTCAAATTTCCACGAATTCTGCCTTCCTTCTTTTTCATTCTATCACAAACAGAACGAAGTCTGCGTCCATTTCTTTGTTGAGATGGAGCCAAACCAGGAATTTGATTATCAATAAATGTAAATACATGATATTGAAGAACCATTGTAATTAATTTAATTGTTTCTTCACTCGAACCTTTAGCAATTTTATCAATAATATTATTATTTGTTTTTATGATATCGCTGAGTTTGTGTGTTAAATCATCTTCTCGGCGTTGTCCGTTTTCTTCTATGATACTAGGACGAACAGCTGGAGGTGGAACAGGTAGAACCGTGCAAATCATCCATTCTGGTCTATTCCATTTTGGATTAAATCCCATTAATTCCATATCTTCGTCTGTAATTCTTTTAAAAATTCTTAATACATCTTCGGCTGTAAATTCTAATTGTGTTGATGTTTCTTTGGTTTTATCTTTCCATTCGGCTATAATTTTCATTGATGCTTCTTTGTTATATCTATCAGGTTGTCTGCTTCCGCAACCGATATGTTTATCATCACCACAAACTTTAATTTTAGTGGTTGTATTACATAATTTAAAATAAGCTTCCCAGCGTTTTTGATTATTTTTAATTGCTAAAATACGTGTCATTTCATTTTTAAGTTCTTCAATTTGAGTATTTGGAGAAATTAAAATTCTAGAACAACGATAACAAACACATTTTAATATTTTTTTAACAATATCAAAAAACATAGCATGATATACAGGTTTAGCCAATTCAATATGACCGAAATGACCAGGACAGAATACATTTTTTTGTTCGCAAGTAGTGCAAATTTTATTATGTTCTAAAACTCCCATTCTTGGATCAAATAAACCTCCAATAATTGGATCACTACCAGTATAAGTATCAGTTTTAGTTACTTTAACAACAGATCGTTTAATTATTTCATCGGGTCCTAATATACTAAATTGAATACCTTTAACTTCTTCAATAATAACTTTTTGCGAATTGTAGGATAATTCATTGTATATTGACATATCTATTTATTATATAAGTTAATTTTAAATAAATAAATCATTTTTTAAATTATTATAATAATTTTGTTTGATATCATTAAATTTATTTATAATACCTTTATTATATAAATACCGTTTTGAAAATAAATTATAATTATGATTTTCATTAAATATAACATAAACAATTAAATAAATCATCAACATAACAATTAATGTTTTTTTAATATCTCTTATTGGTATATATATCAAACCAAATAAAATAATACCTTGTATTAT
>Ga0214923_10001341_pt1 | contig 35207 bp, 41 predicted proteins | sample LL1510_MetaG_FD_177993 | JGI IMG/M metagenome (GOLD analysis project Ga0214923, IMG submission 177993) | Freshwater microbial communities from Lake Lanier, Atlanta, Georgia, United States - LL-1510 | ecosystem: Environmental > Aquatic > Freshwater > Lake | place: USA: Georgia | collected...
GCTAATGAATCAGCCGTTGCAAAAATACTAAAACCAATACCTGCTTCACCTGTTGGTCCTGTATCTCCTTGTGTACCTAGATCTCCTTGATTTCCTTGTACACCTTGTGCTCCTTGATTACCTTGGTTTCCTTGAGCTCCTTGTGCTCCTTGATTTCCTAGTGCTCCTTGTACCCCTTGTGCTCCTTGTACTCCTTGATTTCCTAGTGCTCCTTGTGCTCCTTGTGCTCCTTGATTTCCTAATGCTCCTTGATTACCTTGTACACCTTGTGCTCCTTGTACACCTTGTACACCTTGTACTCCTTGTGCTCCTTGATTTCCCAGTGCTCCTTGATTACCTTGTACTCCTTGTGCTCCTTGTACACCTTGTACACCTTGTACTCCTTGTACTCCTTGTGCTCCTTGATTTCCTAGTGCTCCTTGATTACCTTGTACTCCTTGTGCTCCTTGTACACCTTGTACTCCTTGTACTCCTTGATTTCCTAGTGCTCCTTGTGCTCCTTGTACTCCTTGTGCTCCTTGTGCTCCTTGTGCTCCTTGTACACCTTGTACACCTTGATTTCCTAGTGCTCCTTGATTACCTTGTGCTCCTTGTACTCCTTGTACTCCTTGTACTCCGTATGCTCCTTGTACACCTTGTACTCCTTGCGCTCCTTGCGCTCCTTGTGCACCTTGATTTCCTTGTACACCTTGATCACCTTGTACTCCTTGATTTCCTTGTACACCTTGTGCTCCTTGCGCTCCTTGTGCTCCTTGCGCTCCTTGTGCACCTTGATCACCAGTAGCACCCGTATTACTTACTTGACCAGGTATACCTTGTGGACCTTGATTGCCTTGAATTCCTTGAGGACCTAGAGCACCAGTAGCACCCGTATTAGTTGCATCTCCTGGTACACCTTGTTCTCCTTGATCCCCTTGATCACCTTTATCGCCTTTACTACCCCGTGGACCCGTAAGTCCAGTAAATCCAGGTGCACCAGTATAACCTGTATCTCCTTTTTGTCCTTGAATCCCTTGAATACCACGCGGACCAGCAGGACCTGTATCCCCGCCATTACCACTCGCACCAGTAGGTCCATGAAAACCTTGTAATCCAGTTGGACCTGTATGACCTGTATTACCAGTTACACCAGTTGCACCAGTATTACCAGTATTTCCTTGAATACCTGTAGGACCTGTAGAACCCCTTGGTCCAGTACCTAATGGACCAGTTGCACCAGTTACACCTGTACTACCAAATCCAGTGGGACCAGTATAACCAGTTAAACCATTTATTCCTGATGGACCAGTTGCTCCAGTAAAACCTGTTGAGCCAGTTGAGCCAGTATTTCCTCTAGCACCAGTTGGACCAACAACTGCTACAGTACCACCTGTCACACCACCTAATTGTGTTATTACATTATCTTGATCTTTATAGTATAAAATATTATTTTCTTGATATAACAAAATTGTAGATAATTCAGTTCCAGAATAACCAATAACTTGTAAGGAACTAGAATTTAAATTAGGCGCGTACATATCACCTTCAGAATATAATGTACCGTTTGAATCAAATCCTAGTGTACCAGTCGGACCAATAACAAATGCTCCTGTATTAGATACATTTAATATTCCTGACATATATATATTATTAAATGGATTCTGTTCAGTGCCAATTGATAATTCAGATGAATTTGGAATTATAGTACCTGTTAATCCTAATAAATCTCCAACTTGTATTGGTGCTGTATGTCTTACAGGAAAATAATTTCGTAAAAAATACGGAATTGATGTTGCATCTTTATTATTAGACATATTAATATAATTATATTTTTTTTTTATTTTATTTAAACCAATATTTTTATTAATATATAAAGATGTCTAAAAAAAATCCAAAGATACCAGATTTAATTGAATCGGATGAAAATGATAATAACTGGCTAACATTAAATCCAAATGAAAATAATACTAATACAAATAGTGAATATATTAAAATAATATCAGCTACGATTGAATTAAATGAAACTGAATTTCCACGATTATTTGAATTAAATCAAGATATTTTACCTGATATATTAAAAAAAATTTTTTTATTTGGATATAATTGTTATTTTCCTGAATTAATTATAGATAATAATTCAGATAATATTAGTGATAATATTAAATTAGATGATAAACAAGAACAAAAATTAAATATGTTAGATACATTAATTAACAAATTAACTGGTGTATCTAATAATTCTAAAAAAATAGGTATATTTGGTGAAAATTATATTCAAGAACTTATATCTAAAAATTTTATTGGTATGATATATCAACCAACAGGTGAAACAGATCATTCTGGTGATGGATTATTAACTTTAAATAATGGATCAGAAGTATTAGTAGAAGTTAAAAATTATTCTACCGTAATTAATGAAGATGAAATAAATAAATTTACTTTTGATATGAAAACAACTAAAAGAAAATTTGGATTATTTATAAGTCTTGCAACTAAAATTAATAAAATGAAAATAATTGATCTAAAAACTTTTATTTATAATAATGAAATATATTACCAATTTTATATATCTAATCTAAATGATGATTTACATAGATTAGAAGTTGGTATACTTTTATTACAAGTATTAAGTGAATATACTAATACAAAAACAAAAGAATTTACACTAGATAATACAATTAAAGATAAATTAACTATCTTAATAGATCAAATAAATGAAAATGAAAAATTACGTGGATGTTTTTTAGATACAGAAAAAGAAATAAGAAATTCATTAAATATATTTTATCAAAAATTAAGAGATAATCATTTAGATCTAGAAAATAAAATTAAAAATATCTTTACAGCATTAAAAGATAATAATATTATTAATCTTCCCGATGAAATTCAAGAAAATGAAATATTAATAAAATATAAAAATACTAAAATTATTAATATTCTAAAAAAAACAATTGATTATTTAGATACAAAATCAATTGAATATAGTATATCAGAAAAAGAAATTGTAATTAAAAATATTGGTAGTATTAAAATTCTTAAAGAAAAAATAGAATTACATACAAAATCAAAATTAAAAATACCAATCAATAATGATACATGGAAAATGTTTGAAGATCAATTTTAACATTTCATGGTAAATAAGACTTCCTTAGCTTATAAATTTTAATGATTCCATTTTTTTTAAGTTTTTTAAATATTGTATCTAAATATTTTATTAATTTATCTTGTGTAATTTTAGGCCCTCCAAATTGTTCTTCAAATTCATATTTATTTTTTTTATCTCCAATTGGCGCTGTACTTCCACTACCAACCCATTCCCATCCTTTTGGTAAAGTAGAATATGTCCACGAATAACTTTTAGAATTGTCTTTAAATGTATAAAATACAAATACTACTTTTTTATCATCCATATATTAGAAATATTTTATTTTTATTTATATGAATATAACCATGAAGTGCCAAAATTAACAATAAAAATTAAATAATTTTATTTTTTATTATTTAAATATATTATGGACGAAGATTTTATACATTGTATGTTATTTGTAACATTTATAATTATTATAATATATTTAATTGTTAAATCATTTACTCAATCAAATAAACTACCATTTAATATAAAAAGATCATTAAAAGTAGATATAGATAAATCTGATAAACCAATAGCAGAATTATCATTTAATGGAATTCCCGCAATAATTTATCAATCATATAATAATAAAATAATATCAAATGATTTAATAGATACATTAGCACATAATATAGATAATACACCTGAATTTGATTATTATTTATTAAATAATAATGATTCTAGATTATTTATTCAATCAAATTTTGAACCAAAATTATTAAATGTATATGATTCATTACCTGCAATTGAAAAAAATAAATTATGGGTATATTGTACATTATATTTAAATGGTGGAATATATATGGATATTAATTTTAAATTAAAAGTACCATTAATTAATATACTTACAACAATGTTTTCATCATTAAAATCATCTGATAATATTATATTTACTAAATATAATAATAAAATATCTAGTGCATTAATTATAACACCCCCTCATTTACCAATATTTAAAGAATTAATTGATTCTTATATGAATAATAATGTAGTATCTTTAATTGATTTAATTAATAAATATAATTATAATGATAATATTAAATTATATATGGATAATAATTATATTAAAAATATAGAAACACATGAAAAATATATAACAATAAATTAAATATATTATTATAATATGGATAATTGCATATATTTATTTATATTTTTCTTACTATATTTTATATTTTTTACAAATTCTGAATTATACCGAGAAGTCATAAAAATTAAACATAAAAAGAATCAAAATATGCTTAAATAATAAAATATTATTATATTTATTATTTATGTATTATTATAATTATCTAATTGTAATTGTGTTAAATTCTATTTTTCTGTATCTATTTTCATTACAATATTTTGATAATCCTCCAGTATTTAAATTAGAATCTGTATATCCTGTAAAGATATTATCTGATGTAGATTCTCCTTGTCCTAAAATTATATATCAAATTGTTCCTGATATTAATAATGTTCCAACTGGATTATATCATACTATCTTACATAATATCAGAATGAATCCAGAATTTGAATATAAAATATTTGATTATAATTCAGCATTAGAATTATTAAAAAAAGATTTTACTAATAAGGAAGTTAAAGCATATTTATCTACTAATTTAAATGAAATTAAATCAGACTATATTAAATATGCAATCATACATAAATATGGTGGTATATTTTTAGATATTAAATATATCTGTATGTATAAATTTATTGATTTATTAAAATATAATAATGTATATTATGTTCAATTAAAAAGAATTGATGATTTAGATTTATCTATATTAGCATCACATAAATCAAATCCTGCTATTAATGATTCATTTAAATTAGCTACTGATAATTTATTATCTAAAAAATATAATAATAAATTAAGTCGTATCACTGGTGGTACCGTAATAAGAGATGTATTATTTGATATTGGATTTTTATCTGATTACGTTTTATTACATATTGATACTGATCATATTATTAGAATGAAACATACTCAAGATATTATTTGTAAAAAATATGAATCATTTGATAATGAAAATAAAACAAATTATTTACTACCTGATATTACAATAGATTATCAAGAACAAATTATGTATCTAAACTAAAAAATTGAAATTTTAATTTAATATATATACATTAAATTATAGTATTCTAAAATGTCGACTAAACGGTTAATGCACGAGCTAAAATTAGTTGAACGATCATTAGATCATTATCATAAAGATAATAACTATTATTATTTCAGAAATGAAGCAAATATAAGAAATGGTACACTTCTTCTATTTGGTGTTGAAGATTCACCATATTTTGGTGGATTTTATTTTTTTGATACTAATTTTTCCGAACAACATCCTTTTGTCCCTCTTAGTTTGACATTTTTATCAAATGATGGTCGAACACGATTTAATCCTAATTTATATATTGAAGGAAAAGTATGTTTATCTATTATTGGAACTTGGGGTGAATCATCATGGTCTCAAATTGAATTATTTCCATCTGTTATTGAATCAATGCGAGCACATTTATTTCATGATAATCCTTTAATTAATGAACCAGGATATCCAAAATCTGGATCAGATAATGAAATATATGCACGTATGATCACATATCAAAATTTAAATTTTAATGTTTATCATAATATTGTTAATACACCAGAATATGCAAAACCTTTTAAACAAATTATGATAGAAAACTTTCTAGTTAATATAGAATATTTTAAAAAATATATAGAAGAAAATAAATATTTACATGGCAAAACTGAATATATTGCATATGCGTCTCAAAGAGTAACTTATGATTTTGAACAATTAGAGAAAAAATTACAAGAAATTATTTCTGTATGTAAATAAATATATATTATGTCTGAATCATCAATTTTAGGCGGAAATTCAATATTAGATGGATCTTCTGAAATACAAGATGGAGGTAAAAATAATATGGAACAATATATGATGATGGGTGCTAGTTTTTGTTGTTGTTTATTTATTATATGTTGTTGTTGTTCATCATTAATGCGTAAATCATAAAATTATTATTATTTTAAATAAAATATATATATATATAATATGTCTGATTCTGAATCTTCAATTATAGGTGGTTCTTCTGAATTCCAAGAAGGGGGTGTTGGTATGGGTGATACATATGTATATATGTTATTATCTATATGTTGTTCTACGGTATGTATGACAATTATTGTTTTAAGTTGTGTAATTAATAAAAAATCAAATTGTAAATAAATAATATATATATATATATTATATTAAAAAATGAATCCATATGTAATGGGTGGTGCTGCCTGCTTTTGTGTTGTTTTAAATTTAGTTATTGGATTATTGATTGGAACTATAGCTGAAAAATGGAATTGTCATTAATAATTATAATAATATTATTATAATTATTTATCCGTTCTCATAACAAATAAAAATATTATAAGAAATAATCCTACTGCACCAAAAACAATATAGGAAAAATTCCATAAACTAACAGTTATTTTCTTCTGACCAAAATTAAATATATTTTTTACAAACCAATAATTATCTACTGATAATTCAGATGTTTCAATTAAACTCCCATCATCATTTATACATTTAAATTTTAATTCACTTGGATTCGGTTCAATTGTAATACATGGTAATACAGTATTATCATTTATTTGTGATATTCCATATTTAGTAATAGTTAATCCTTGATTTGTTAACATTTTTGATATTTTGGTAACATCTTTATCCAATATTCCATTTGTATATGCAAATGTAGTATATAAATATATTAATTGTGCAATAAATTTAGGTGTATATGATCTATCAAAATATATATAATTATTATCTAATGATGTATATGGATAATTTTTTAAATTAACATCATGATTTGATACCTGATAAAATTGTACGTCTCTTATAATTGTTGGATTTTGCGTAATTGGATCCATTATTGTTATTTGCCAATATCCATTATCTAATTTATTCGCCTCTACTACTTTTCCCATAAATAATATATATATTAAAAAATATATATTATTTATCTATATTTTTTTTGTTTATGTATATCTGGCATTGTTACTAACATTAAAATAACTATCATAATTAATAACATATTTAAACTTGCTAAACTATATACATAAAATTTATTATATGTATGAATATCAATAATATTAATATTTTCATTTATAATTTTTGGTGATTCTTTTGGTGTAAATAATTCAGTTAATCTTTCATATATTGTTTCCTTTTTCTCTATATTTGTAAAACTATTATTTGAAATATTTTTAACTAAACAATCATACGAATTATATTTTCCAACATTTGTTATTTGATTTAATCTATCTATCGTATTCTCTTCTAATGCAAAATTTATACACATAGCTTCAGGTATTGTTATAGATGTAATTTCTGTATATTTTTGTATAGGATCATTATTTATTTCTAATAAATCCTGATTTGTTTTTAACGGATTATTTATACTATAAATTATATTTTTTAAAATATCAATAAATACATCTGTATCTTTAAAATAAATATATTTATTATCTTCTGATATATAAAAAAATCCAGGTTTTTCTTTATACACTAAAGGTGTACTATTTAATATCCTATAACAATTATAAATATTTATATCATTGTTATTTAAAATTACTGGAACATCATATAAATATTTTGTTGAATTATATATTGGCTTATCATAAATATATCCGTTATCCATATTATATTATAATAATTTTTATATTATTATTTATGAATATTTATTCAAATATATTTGCTCTATAGTATTTTTCATAATAAACCTTACGACTTTTACATTATTTTTTTGTCCTAACCGCACAGCACGACCAATAGCCTGTTTTTCAATATCTTTCTTTGTTTTATAATCAGATATTAAATGTGTGTCTAATAATATAATATGACTCGCCTCTATTAAATTTGTACCTGAATTTGCTCTGTCTGCTGATAATAATATTACTTGATATTCACCACTCTTGAATCTCTTTAATTGTTTACTTACTACATATGCATTACCTTTTAAATTTACATACTTAATTTTACTCTCTAATAATATATCATTCATTAAATCTAATGTCTGTTTTTCTAATGCAAATATAATAATTTTACTATCTTTATTAGCATTAATATAATCTATAATTGCAGTTATCTTAGTTCCACCTGATTTAATATTTATATTTTCTTCCTCTTTTGTCTCCATCTTCTTTTTCATATCATCACCACTAATTAAATTTAAATTTTTATCGACCATACTATTAACTTCTTGTCTTGTTAATGGTGTTCTACACATCGGACATTTTATAGTTGTAGTACTTTTAAACAATTCATTTACACATATACCACAATACATATGATTACATGTTGTGATCATTACCGTATCTAAATTACCAAAACAAATCATACATGGTTCATTTAATTTTTCTTCTATCATTTCATCAAAATTATCTATCATTTTTTCCTTACTTTCAATTAATTTTAATTCCTTTTTTAACCCCTCAATTTGTTTCTCTTTTGTTTCTAATTTTTTACTTATTAATTCTATTTGCTCACTTAATGCATCCATATTAGTAGTCATAATATTATATGCATCATAATATCCAGTAATTATACAATAATTTATCTTAATATGTTCTGGTAAACTTGACCTATCTGTATATAACCACTCTATAATTTCTTTAATATATTGAATCATTTTTGTTTCATCCTCCATCTTTTTTAAATGTTCTTCTTTCTTCTTAGTATGCTGTTCTAACATACGCTTTTTTAATTCACTTACTGTAGCAAATCCACTTAATTGAGAATCTTGAGATGAAATTTTATAATTTGTACATAATGCAATCATTCGTTTAGTATCTCCAATTGCATTATTATACATTAATTTTTCTATATTTGACATCTCTAATTCTACTATATTTTCTTCATAATCAGGAATATGAATTTCTGTATTTACCTTACTCTTTTCATTATATCTATAATATGTATTAATAAAATTTTTAAATTCTGATACATCTGTTGCAAGTCTATTATATCTTGATACTATGCTAGTATTACTCCAATAATTATTATTTGTTAAAAATGATAAAATATTATCACAATTTAAATTTAATGTAGGTGTCGCAGATATACCCCATTTATATAATGCCTTAATTTTATTTATCATGTGAAAATTTCTCCGTGAATTTGCATCTGATTCAAATAATTCATGTACTTCGTCTACAATAACACGTCTCCATAATATATCTATAATATCATATCCATCAGGATGCAGTAATCGTTTATCATTTTGTAATAATGTTATTGATATTATAATACATGTATATTTATTAATATCATCTAATTTTAACTTGTAAAAATCACGAACAGTATTAATTAAATATACATTTGCAGATGATAAATAAGATTTAATTTCAGATTCCCATTGTTGCAATAATCTAACTGGTACCACTAATAAATTACTATTTGTTTTTAATTTATATATATTATCCTCCAATATATATAGTTCCGTATTCAATACACTAATTAAATCTACTTTATTCATAATAACATCTTCAATTTGACTATTATTAATTTCATTCTTATAATTATTTAATATACTTAATCTGTCTGTAATTATTGTATCTATATTAGTATTATCATCTGTTATATGTACCGTGATTGTTAATGTTTTTCCTAATCCAGTATTATCACATAATAAACCTCCTTGACAATGATAAAAATATCTCATCATTTTAAATTGATCTGGTTTAATTATTGATTTACCATATAAATATAATATATTATCATTTAATAAAAAATATGTATCTAATTTTAATTTATCATCATATCCATTTAATATTTGAATACTATTAATATTATTTACATTTGATTCAAGATTTTTACACCATGAAATATTCTCTAATTGATAATTAAATGGTTTTATTTTATATTCTTTTGTTAATGCATATAAATTACTTACAGTATTCTTAATATTTTCTACTTTTATCTTATGATTATTCCAACCACCTGTAGATAACCCAAATACTAATATATCTTTTACATTTAAAAATAATGGATTGTTACTAATAATTCCCTCATATATTTCATCTAATTTATCTTTATTTATATATATAGATAATTGTAATATATACCTTTTTTCTAAATGTTCATATTTTTGAATTTTCAAATAAATGTTAAAATATTTATTATCTTTACATAAATATTCTAACCGATGTGGTACATATAATGTATATTGATTATTAATATTAGTTAATTGTAATTGAATCCTTATCTTAGGATCCCCAGGTGTTATTTGTTTTATATGTAATTTATATTGTCCATCTAATACAGTTATAATATAAGAAAATACTGGATTATTACTTAAATTTAAATTTTCCATTGTAAATGGTAGATCAAATGTTCCTAATTTAAAAGTATCTGTCATTATATTCATATTTGATTCATCATTTTCATTATTTATTTCTGGATTTTTATCTAAAAACATTTTCTAAATTATACTTATGTATAAAGGAGTTCTTATATTTATTATCTTTATAATTTTAGATTTAATTTATATCAATTTTTCTAAATCATTTTATGAATATCATATGAATATTCAATATAGTAATGTTAAAGTAATACCTGCAATAATTGCTTGGATTTGTATAGCTGTTTCATATTATTATTCTGTACAAGAACCATTTGATAATAAATATTTACGTGGATTAATTTTAGCAATTGGCATGTATGGTGTTTATAATTTTACAAACTTGGCCGTATTAGAATATTATTCATATGAATTAGCTATACGTGATATTACATGGGGAACTACATTAATTTCATTAGTTACATTAATATCTTCATTTATAAATTAAGTAACGTATACTAAGGTGACCAATCAAGATTTATACTAGAATAATAATTAATTTTATTAAAAATATTATCAAATTTAATATTTTTAATTTCATTTGGTGTAATATATGATAATTTAATATCTGGAAAAATCTTTTCTAATTTTTTTATTATATTATCAAACATATCATCATCTAATATATGATCAACTTCTTTCCATTCATACATTTTTTTAGTATTTTTTGCATTATATAATACTTCATCTACAATTTCATTTACAACTTTATTAATTATTTTTATTTTATTATTTTCTACTATATCTAATAATACTTCTTTTGACCATATAATTGTATTATTTGATTTATTTTTAATATAATCTAATTCATAATTAGTTTTCATATTCATATACATTCCACCTACTATCCATGTTACTATTAAACATATCCATACTTGCATTTTTGTTTAATATTAATTAATAATTATTTTTATAATTATTAATTTCAATTTTTAGTCCATCTATTATAAGCACTTAAACTACAGTAAATCAAAATATTATTTTATTCTTCAAACCATGAATTATCAATATTAATACTTTCTTTTTCTTTCTTAACTATCTTATCTTGTAATTTAACAGATACTATATTTACATTATTATTTCTATATGCATATAATTCATCCCATTTTTTATTATCATTTAAATAATAATTTTTTGCTGAATCTTTTATAATATTTAATCCATATTGAGAATCTATAATTTTACTTATAAATTTAATTCTGCTTCCAATATCCAATTCTTTTAATTTCTTTTTTGGAAATGCTACACCAAATTTATTTACATAGTATTCTATTGAATTATCAATGTCTTTTATCCATTCAGCATCCATAATATCTTCAATAGTTTTAACTGGGATTCTTATCTCCAAATCAACCAAACTAAAACCCAATGATTCAATTATCTTATTTGCTAATTTATGTTTTGTATACGAATTTTTTATCGTTAAATCTGCATATGCATTCATTAAAAATGGATTATTTACTCTTTCTTGTCTAATATTTTCTAATCTTAATTCTATTGTATCTTTGGGGTCAAAGGGAAGTATCACACTTAAATTATGATAATGTTTCATCATCGTAATATCCTTGTATTTAGAAAGGATTTCTTTGTTCATCTCATTCAAAATATAACATTTCTTAAAATTTCGCTTCTGTAATTTATATATATCTTCTTGACTTATATCTTCCTTACGTTTACCCATAATTTCCTTGTATTGTTCATCATTAATATCTATAGCATTATATATACCATCAATTTCTTTATTTAACTCTTCCTCTCTCCTTAATTCTCTAATTTCTTTTAATTCATTTTTAATTATTTCACCATCTTCCCATTCATGTTTATGTAATTTATATCCTTTCAATTTAAAATATCCAAATAATTGATTACTAAAATTTAATCTATCTGATATAGTCTCTTGGGCATTTGTCATATATACTTTAAATATTGGCTCATCTTGATATGGATATATAAACTTCTTTTGTTCAATAGTATTTTCATTCTTTTCTTCTGAATCAGATAATATAATTATATTACCACCTGATCCATCTACAATTTTAGATATAGAATCTAATTGTGTATTTGGTTTATATTTTTTGGGTATCAGATTATTATGCAAATCAAAATGTGTTAAATAATAATCATAACATATTACATCCTTGATTTTACTTAATTCAATTTCATGACGACTTGATTCATATTCTACATATTTATCTAATGCCAAATAAATAGATTGCTCTTTTGGTTTTCTTATTCTATGTAACATCTGGCAAAATTCTTGAGATCCTAATGAATTTTCACATCCATATGCAAATATATGATCAAAATATTCATTATCAAATGATATACCCATACATACAGATGGTGTATAAATAATAATATCATATTTACACCATTTTTCATTTACATTAATTACTTGATCTAATTTTTCATTTTCATTTGTTTCTCGATGAATTAATAATATTTTCTTATCAGGATAATGTGATTGAATTAATAATCTTAAATCTTTGGCTTGATTATTTGATGCAGTTGGAATTACTATCTTTTTATTAGCATCAATTTTATCTATTAATACTTTTAACCATGTCGAATACGCCATATATTTAATACTATATTCACTATACACCTGAAATTTATTAACTACTAATTTTATCTCAGAATTATCTAAATTTAATATATCCTTGAAATAATTAATACTACGATCACATAAATCAGCATCCATTATAATTACCTTTTCTGCTTCTGCTATTTTTGATTCTAAATTACTTACAATTAAACTTGCTTTATTATTTTTTGTAAAATGGGATGATGTTATATATCTCATTAAACTCTCACATTCATCAATTATAATATATTTAAATTTTTCAGTTGTTAATCTTAAAATAGAATCTAATTGACAAATCATACGATTATGTTCAATATAATATTCTTTACAATCTGAATATAATTTAAATCCAAATTTCTTAATATCTCCTAATAATTTAATACCAAATGTACGACGACTACTTATAAATAATATACTGTCATCTTCTTTTAATATCTCATTGCTATTATTAAATATATGATTGAATAAACATGTTGTTTTTCCAGTGCCTTTTTCACTTTGAATTCCAACTAATTTATTAGTATCTTTATTAGACCATAATTCTTTCATTACTTCTAATGGAAAATATCGTTGATCAATCGTTTTTACTTCATGATTAATTTCTAATTTTCTCATTGGATATTCATCAATAATTGATTCTAATGTTTTATTATTAGTAAAACTAATTTTCTCTTCTTTACACCATAAAAATAATGTACCCAAACTAATTTTATTTTTTCTATTATCTTTAAACGTCTTCCAATGTTTTAAAATATCATTCTTTCCTTTGTATTTATCAGTACTTCTTTTACTAAATGTATTAAATATTTCAAAACACTTTTCTTGTTCCTGATTTAAATTTCTTAATATCATACCAATTTTAGACCAATAAAAATATTCTTCCGAATACTTTTCAGGTAATAACATTAAAATCTTTTCTATATGCCCTAAATCTACAGGTTTAGCTGACTTTAATGATGATTCTTTAAATACAACATCATCTTGCTCTTCTTCTTTATACACTACTTCATAATCAGATGTATTACATATTAATGTATTTTTCCAAAATTCTTTTAATGTATCATAATTATTTTCATTATCAGTAGTTTTAGATCCAATTTGTAATACTAATGGTACTAGTGTATTATTTTTACCAATTTTACTAGAAAAACATGTTCGTAAACACGTTTTTCTATATATACTCTTATCACATCCTTCCAAATTAATTCCTGTTAAATTATCATAGAATTTACTAGCAGCAATAAAATTTTCCATTACTAACCCACGAAAAATTATATGAAATGAATATTTTTTAATATTATCTAATTTATCTTGTCCATCATTTTCTAAAATTACAATATCATCAATATTTACATTAATATCTAATTGATTTATAATTTGTAGTATACCAATTGTAATTTGTTTAACATGTAATTTTACTTCATCATATGTTATATCATTCGATGGATAATCTATATCTAATCCAAAATGAATAGGATTATCTTCCCAAGATTCATATATATGTGTTTTTCCAGATTTAATTAAATCCCATACATCATCTAAAGATCCTATAATAAATTGTTTTGCTCCTTTAGACCCTTCTTTATCCATTTGAAACATATGTAATGCATTGTTTTGTTGTTGTTTCCAATATGAAACTGCATCTGTTTTTTTAGAATATATCTTTATTTTTGAAGTCATTTCATTATTAATTTATAAAGTTACGTTTTTAAATTAATAATTTTCAATAATTTTTATTCTAAATACATTGATAACTTACACTTAGGAAGATCATTACTAGGTTCTGTTTCACATGATGGTTGTAAACACGGTTCTTTTGAATAACTTGGTGTTAATATTCCATATTTACATTTTCCTATTACTGCAGGTAATGCAGGCATTCCTTTCATTCCTGGATGTTCAGCTGTTGCTTCAAGATCTGGAGTACCTTCAACTGCTGGTCTTTGTCCCTGAGGTATTCCAATACATACTATATTATTATTTACTTTTGTACCAGTATACATATCTGGACATTTATAACATTTATTTTTTGCTAATACTGTATTTGATGGACAGGTTACTACTGGATCAGCTGAACATATTGAATTATATGAATTAGATTCTAATTTAGTTTCAGGTGGACATATTACATTAGGAGTACTACTACATATCGAATTATATGAATTATAAGTGGTTCCAGGTGGACAATTTATTTCAGGTTTACTATTACAAGATGTTCCATAACTATTTAATGTTGTTCCTTGCGGACATGTTAATGTACTATTGCTACTTGTAATTTCTTTTGACATATATATATATAAAGAAAAAAATGAAATAAATATAATAAATAAAGACACTAATACATAAATAATAATAGAATGCAAACTAATATTCCTTGGGTTGAAAAATATAGACCAAAAAATGTAAATGATGTTTTACATCCTCCTATCGTAAATTTTATTAAAGATTTAATGACAAATGATTTTTTTCCACATATGATTTTTTATGGAAATGCTGGGACTGGTAAAACATCAACTATATTAGCAGTTGTAAATGAATATTTTCCAGGAGAAGCAAGTAAATACGTATTAGAATTAAATGCTTCTGATGATCGTGGTATTTCAGTAGTTCGATCACAAATTAAAGAATTCTGTCAGTTACAAATTATTAATAAACCAGAAATGAATGTTAAATATAAACTTGTTATTCTAGATGAAGCAGATGCATTAACTAGTGATGCACAAGGTGCATTAAGACGAATTATAGAAACATACACATTTAATACTCGATTTTGTCTAATATGTAACTATTTATCCAAATTAATAGATGCAATTTTATCACGTAGTTTAGTAATAATTTTTCCAAAATTATCTGATAAAACAATGAAAGATGCAATTATGAATATTTCTAAATCTGAAAATATTAAATTATCTTCAAATCAGTTAAAAAATATAATATTTTCATCAAATGGTGATCTACGTAAAGGTATCAATTTATTACAAAATATATGTTTATCTGATAACTATTCATCAATTGGATTACAATTATCAAGTATAGTATATATATTTGATTATATTAAAAATCATACAATAAAAGAATCGTATAATGAACTTATTTCAATAAGAGAAAAAGAAAATTTTTCTATTTCTGAATTATTACATAAATTATTACAATATATATTAGAACATCATATTACTAATCCAAAAATAAATGCATGTATAATTAAATTAGCACAGATTGAAAAAAATGTATTAGTTGGTTCTATTGAAAAAATTCATATTACTGCAATTATTGGTGTTATTAAAAATTTTATAGAAAGTATTTAATCTAATAAATTAAAAATATTTTTCAAATATTTTTTGTTCTTTCTCTTTATTTAATTCTTTCAAATATGAAATTACTTTATCTTTTTTCAATATAAAATGTTGTTTAATCACATCTTCAAATCCTTCTTCTGGATGTTTTAATTGATTTAAAATTGCATATTTAATTGTAGCATCCTGAATTTCTTTATTATATTCAACTGAATATTTATTTGATGCAGCATCTTTCCTACTTTCTCTTCCAGGCTCATTATACCACGGATATTCTGTAAATATCATCGAATAAATACTCATAATTATTTGATATAATGTTGATCCTGTTCCTTCTGCATTTGGTGGAATCCATCTCTCTGATTGTGATTGTCCTGACCATGTTCCTAATATACTTAAACATACATAACCATTTGCATATAAATTTGGGTTGAATCTAAAATCATTCTTTTTTGATGTTACATGATTTACAACAGGTGGACAATTTGGAAAATCTTGAGGTATATATACATCAAATACAAACACACCAAATTTATATGGTGTGTCTTCATTTGGAATTATCGCAAACTTAAACATACTAATATTATCTGGATCCCTTCTAAAAAATATTGCACTTTCATATGTTAAAGGTAATGATCGTGAAATAATTTCAAATTGTTTCAATATAAAATTAGGAGTAGTATTTTTATTATAATTAGTAAAAGCACTTATTTCTTTAACAAAATTGTGTTTTTCAGTTGATACATATGGATATTCTCCATTTTGTAATTTTTGTAATATGGTAACATACTGATTATCTATATTCTCAACAACTTCTTGTATTCTAATATTTTTAATATATTCTTTAATTGTATTAATAATTAGTAAATTATTATCTTTGTGTACTGATTCAAATATATCTAAAAATGGAATTTTTATTTTTAGATCTAAATAATCCATAATATACATAATATTCTTAATTGAATTATAATATTTTTCATCAGTAACTTCATATTTTTCTAACAAATCAATCCAAAATCTATTAAGATTAAATTTATCATGAATTTCATTTAAATCTTTATTAAAAACACCATCTAGTACTAAATAATTAACTATATCATCGAGAATAATTTCATTCGTTTCTTTAATTCTAACTAAATTATTTAAATATGCATTTACATCCCATTTAGAAACTTTACCGCCATACCCAATACCATTATCATTAATTTTATTATTATCATTAATTTTATTAATATTAGTATTTGTTTCTTTTAGTTTCATCTTAAAATTATTATTTTTTAATAATAATAACATGTTATTAGTAATATTATAATTTAATTTACATTCAAGATTATAATCATTTAAAAATCCAATAATTTTTTCAATAATATAATTAATATTTTTAATTCTACTAGTATTTCTAATATCTAAATCAGGATGTGATAGTATTTCATACATATAAATTGGATCAATAGGTGGATTAAATGTTATATCAGGAGTTAACATTGGATAATAATCTTTATCTAATGTTAATTTTAATGTAATATTAGAATATTTAGCACAAAAATCATTTAGTGTAATATTATAAAGATCTAAAATTTCTAAATTCTTATATTTTTCCTCTACTTTATACAATTCTTTAATAATAGCAGTTGCTACTTCTCCTCGAGAAAATAACGATTCAGAATTCTTATATTCATTATTAACATCTTTTAATAATTTATCTTCATCTATTTTGCTTACTTTCCCTTTATTTAATGATACGTCTATAAGATCATAATGTATAAAATCACTCATTTTTATATTATTTAATTTTATTCTCCTAATCTTTTATCTTATCAATTTTTATAGAGAACAATGGATCCTAATTTTTGGGGAAATTCAGCTTGGTTATATTTACATACATTATCATTTAATTACCCTGATAATCCTACCGCAAAAGATAAGAAAAAATATTTAAATTTTTTTAATAATTTAGGTGATATGCTACCATGTCCCTCTTGTGCTAAATCATATAATATATATATAAAATTTTTACCAGTTAATGATTTTTTAGATGATATTTATGGTATAACATATTGGTTATATACAATACATTATCTTGTTAATATAAAATTAAATAAAAAAAATATCTCTTTTTTAAATGTTGTTAAAAAATATTATCCACAAAAATCAAATTGTTTACCAATAGAAGTTATTAATACAAATGAAAAATGTACAGCAGATCCTAATAAATCAAATTCATCACTATATACTGAATTTGTAAATATAACAAAATCAAAATATAAAAATAAAATTATGGATCAACTTTCTAAATTAAATAATCATCTAAAATAAAATAAATATATTATTTATTTTATTTACGCATTTTGGTTGTTAACACGGCCACCTCCGCGCCCACGTTGTGCTCCACCACGTCCACGTTGAGCACCTCCGCGACCACCTGTACCACCTGTACCACCTGCTCCTTGAGTATAACGGTTGGATACACTGTATTTTGATTGTACTTTTTGCCATCCATTGTTATCTTGAACAGGTTTACGCTCCTGGTTGTTATTTACACGAGATGTGACATTTCCAGGGTCAAAACGATAGAAATTTACATCACCCGTATTACTCTTTAGTTTCGCATAATCCTCTAGACGATCTACTACTAGTTTACCAGTGTGGTTGTTGTCATCTACACGAGAATACAAAATATTTACATTTTCACATAATTCAGATGCAAGAGCATTTAGTTGTTCTACAGTTAGTTCATCCTTAAATCTAACAAATGTAGAATATGAGCATTGTTTATATTTCATGTTATTAGAATCAAACATCGATTTAATCTCCGCAATATCATCTACTGATGCTAATTCTACATAATTAATATTCTCATGCTTGGTAACTACTACATTCTTACTGGATAGTTTCTCAGTTACAACTTCATCTAAGTTAATGATTCGAAATGTTCTAGAGTTATCACTTGTTTGGCTCATTTTGATAATACTTTATTAAGTAATGTGTCTTTAAGTAAATGCGAATTCTGTGAATAATATACTTCTTTAATTTTTTTTATTTTATTTTCAGATATTAATTCTAATTTTCCATTATTTTCTATATAATATTTCTTAATAACTTGACCATTTTTATATTCTTTTTCATATATTAAATATCTATTATTATCAATTAAATATTTTTTGTATTCTACTGAATTAATATTTTTTTCATCAAAATCATATCCAAAATATGAAATATTTGTTGATGTTAATAATTCTATTTTTTTACATAATTCATCATATTTTTTTCTTTTTGCTACATTAGTTAATACACTAAATATATTATATAAATCAGATGATAATTGATTGGCATTTTTCATAGTTTTATATACAGTTTCTATATCTTCTTGACTTGCATCTTTTTTTACTCCAATAATCTCATAATAATCCTTCATTAAATTAAATAATTAAAAAAAATTTATTTAAATTATTTTTAACTATATTATTATTATTCATATAACATTATTTATTTTTTCATATAAAATATTATTATTTTTCATATTATTCAATAACATATTGATATCATTTTTATTTTTTAATTCAATTCCCAATATAACTGGTCCTAACTCTTTATTTATTATCTTTTCATATTTAAAATATATTATATCATCATTTTTACCTAATATATTTGTAATAAATTCTTTTAATGCACCCGCTTTCTGTGGAAATTGAATCTTGAAATAATGTTTCAATCCTTCATATATCAAAGATCTTTCTAAAATTTCTGTCATTCTAAATACATCAGAATTTCCTCCACTAATTACACAAACTACATTCTTGTTTTTAATTTCTAATTTTAATATATCTAATGCACATAAACTTAATACTCCTGCTGGTTCAATAATATAACTATGTTGATTATATACTTCTAAGATTTTACTACATACATGTCCTTCATCTATTAATATAATATCATCTAATGTTTCTCTACAAATATTAAAATTTAACTCTCCTACTCGTTTTACTGCCGCACCATCTACAAAATTATTAATAGTATCTAATGTAACTACTCTGTCTTGTTTTACTGCCTCTTTCATTGAGGCTGCACCTAATGGCTCTACACCAATTACTTTAATTTTAGGATTAATTTGTTTAACTAATGCAGACACACCACTTGCTAATCCTCCTCCACCAATTGGAACAATTATATAATCTACTTTATCTAATTGATTTAATATTTCAAATCCAACTGTTCCTTGACCTTCTATCACTAATGAATCATTAAATGGATGAACATATTCACTTTGATTATTTTTCATAAAATCATGTGCAAGTTTACTACTTGCATCAAAATTAGATCCTTCTAAATGGATAGTACTAAAAATACCTCCAAATTTACTAACTTTATCTATTTTTTGTTTTGGTGTAATCTTTGGCATAAAAATATTATTTTTTATTTTTAATAAATTACATGAATATGCTACTCCTTGTGCATGATTTCCTGCACTAGCACATGTTACTGTAACTGATTTTGGTAAATTTGATATTTTATTATATGCTCCTCTAATTTTATATGATTTAACAGGTGTAAAATCTTCTCGTTTAAGAAAAATATTTGATTCATATTTGTTACATATATCTTGATTTTTTTGTAATACTGTATACATTGGTATAATATTACGAATATTTTTATATGCATTTATAATATCTTTGACTTTAGGAAAGTAAGTCATTATATTAATTATTAATAATATGTGTTTATTATTAATAAATTATTCAATAATTATTTTATTTTTATCATATTTAATTAAAAAATTGAAAAAATTATTGTATATAATATATATTAAAACTATTCATACCCACACTTACAATTTAAACACCATGGACGTTACTACTATTCCTGAAACGGTTGAGAAAATGAATTTTTTAGATGCTATTACTATTTTACAAAACTTGTGGAAGAAGAATAAGCATTTTATTATTGCTTACAATCGTGAAAATAAATGGTGTCATCATTGTGGAACGTGTGCTCACCATAATTATACTGAAAAAGAGTTGAAAACACATATTTTAAAGGAAATTGATCAGTGCCGTGAATGCAATGGAATTCTTGTATTTTTGTGTTATTGTTGTCCTTAGTTTATAATCAAAATTTTTTTAATATAAAATTATATATTTATTTTGGCACTTTATGATAATACATTTATTTTTATGAATTATTATATATATTATTAATATAATAATATATGCAAAATGAATTTATTAATGGTTTATCTAAAGATATAGAATTACATCAGAATTTAAAAATTAGAATACCAACACCAAAAAGTGAGTATGATGAAACAATTGAAAATAATTATAATAAAAAAGAAACTAACTATAATAATTATTTACCATATATATTATCATTTCTAAATTGTTGTTAAAGAAAAATAAATATATATATTAATGAATAATAAAAAACAATGGTTATTAGGACCTTTTAAATCCAATTTTCCCGTTTGTAATCCTATTCATTTTGAACCACCTATCAATAAACCTATTAAAAAAATACAACCATTAGAACGCAGTAATATTCCATATGTTAAAAAAAATACTATTACAAATGTATCAAAACCTCCGTGGAGAGAAGCAGGTAATAAATCACGAGAATTATATATATTTGAAACTAATAAATTAACAATTATTTAATTAATTATTCAGGATCATCATTATTAGTAAATTCTCCCGTAGTCATATTAACACCAACAAAAGGAACAATTTCTTGAATAATATCTAATCTCTCTGATGTAAAAATTGATGTTTTTGCACGATATAAATTTTCAATAATTTGCAAACATTTTTTTAGTATTTCTTTACGAGTTTTATTTGCATTAATTGCTTTAAAAATAACATCGTCAATTTTGTGTTCAAATAAAATTGATAGACAATCATCATATTTACTAAATCCAATCATTAAATCTAGTGCATCTTGATAATTAGAATTTGGTTGATTACTAAGAATATCAATAACATTAATTAAACCTACAATTGCATTACGAATTTTCACGGTATCCATTGTGATTAATGTAGGCTAGTTTAAATATTTATATTATTATTTAAGTATTTTATTTTTCAATTTTTATTCTTTAATTCATCTAGCTGTTTTTTATAATCATCCGCTAATCTAAACATTATATATATCCTATATTTATTGATAATTTTTTCTTGTTCAGAACATTCTAAATTATTATAATATATAAATGTTTCATAAAATTCATTAAATGCACTTTCCCATTTTTTATATAATATATCATATTCTACTTTAAGATCCATATTATAAAATAATATTATATTCTTAATTATATTTTTCATTATCATAATCCCAATATTTAATCATATTTTTCCAATTTTTATTTTCTCGAAAATTATAACATGGATCAGCTTCACACAATTCATTATTACATGGATATTGGACTCTATGATTTGGACAAAAAAACATATTTCGCCCCCAACATGTTTCCCAATTATCATTTACAATAGATTCATCATCTATTGGTATTAAATTACATACAGAACATTTATCATAATTATCTGGATTTTTTTTATAAAATCCTTTTTTATTACTTAAACATTTTTCACAAAAAAATCCAGTTACCCTTATATTTCTAATTGTATTTGTTGATGTTACATTACAATTACAAATAAAATTTATAACTGTTCCAACTACAATCTTATTATATTCGCCTAGCAATCTAGCATTATCGCGAATACATAGTTTTTGTAGCTGCTCCATTTATAATATAAAATATATCTATATTTTATATTATTTTCAATTTTATTTATTGAATTCACTTAGTCCAAATAAAAATAATGCAAATATAGCAAATAATATACCATATGTTTCTAAATTATTTATATTCTCTTTAAAATAATAAATCCCAATTAACGTAATTACAATATTACTAAATAAATTCCATGATAAATTTAATACCGTCATAGATGTTATATTTAATCCATATTTAAAAATTAACATTTGACATCCGTATAATATAAATGCAAATGGTAACCAACTTTTTTGTAAATATCCTAAATCAATTTGTTTAGTTATACCCATGCTAATTATATCAATAATTGCTAAACATAATGCAACAATTATTCCATTATTAAATATATTCATATTTATATTTAATAAAAATTTTTTAATTTTAATTTGCTGATTTTTCGAGTTGTTCTACTGGTTGTTCTACAGGTTGTTCTACGGGTTGTTCTACAGGTTGTTCTACGGGTTGTTCTACTGGTTGTTCTACTGGTTGTTCTACTGGTTGTTCTACGGGTTTTTCTACGGGTTTTTCTACGGGTTTTTCTACGGGTTTTTCTACGGGTTTTTCTACGGGCTTCTCTACAGGTTTTTTTACAGGTTTTTCTACAGGTTTTTTAACGGGTTTTTCTACAGGTTTTTTTACGGGTTTTTCTACAGGTTCTACGACAGGTTCTACGACAGGTGCTACTACTGGTGCTACTACAGGTGCTACTACTGGTTCTACTACTGGTTCTACTACTGGTTCTACTACAGGTTGTTCTACTGATTGTGCTATTTTATTTTCTGCTTTTTTTAATTGCATTTTTTTTATTAATAATCTAGATAATTGTCTCATTCTTGTTAATATATTATATATTGATAAAAAAATACAAATTAGAACGATAATTAGAATATTTCTATATAAATTAATTATTTAGAATATTTAACTAATTATATCCGTATCGAGTAATATATATTGGATCAATATTATATTTCATAATAATACTTTCATAATATTTTTCTGCTTCTTCTTTTGTATTAAAATTCTTATAATTTTCATCAAATATAGTTGTTTCCCATCGCCATTTATTATTAACTTTGGAAATACATATATATTTTGACATATTCTTTGACCATGGATGTGCTTTTTTCTTTGATTGTATTAATTGTTCAATATAATCATTTGTTATAACACTCAATTTACGTTTACTTTTATTTAATTCAATCTCAGTATTTTGTTTTTGTTCACTATCTTTTTTTATAAATTGTTGTAATTCTAGTATATGTTTATCTTGTTCTTCTTGTTTTTTTATAATTTTAGATATTTCTTCATCTTTTTGTTTTAATAATCTTTCATTAATATCTATTATTTCTTTTAATTCATATATTTTTGTCACTTGATTTTCTTGTACTGAACATATCTCTTCAATAAATTTAAATATTTTAGTAATATGTTCATTTTCTTTATTTAATATAATTTGATGATTATTTATTTTATCTTTATGTGTATCCATAACTTCAATAATATCATTTATTTTTTTAACAACATTTTTATTAATAACAAGTTGATTTTCTAAATCTACTAATTTCTTCTTTAATAAATTATATTCAGTTTCATAATTTTTAATTATACAAGAATCTAATGAAAATTCCATCTTTATTATAATATATTTAATTTATAATAAAGAAATATTTCAACTTTTAATTAAAATTTACACTCCTGATATGCCACTGGAAAACATACAGCATCTCGTATATTTTCCATTCCTGTACATATTCTAACTAATCTATCAAATCCTAATCCAGCACCTGCTGTCGGTGTTGATCCATTACGTCTCAAATCAATATACCATTTTAATGGTGTAATATCCATTTTTCGTTCTTCTACTATTTTCATTAATTTATTATAATCATGTTCTCTTACAGATGAACCAATTAATTCACCTAATCCAGGTACTAATAAATCACATCCTTGTACTGTTCTCCCATCATCATTTTGTTTCATATAAAATGACTTTAACTCTTTAGGATAATTATATACAAATACTGGATGATTATATACAATTTCAGCAATATATTTTTCACACTCAGATCCTAAATCATCACCCCATTTTGGTAAAATAGATAATTTATATTTTTCTATAATTTCTTTTTGATTATCTACAATAATTTTAATTGCATCATCATATGTAATCCTGATATAATTTTTAGAACAAAATGTTTTTAATTTATCTATAATTCCTTTACTCATAAATTTATTTAATTCCTCAAGATCATCCATATAATTATCAAGCACATACTGAAAACAATATTGTGTATAATGTTCTGAAATATTCATTAATTCATTTAAATCTGTCCATGCAAATTCCCATTCAATATGTTCAAATTCAGCCAAGTGTCGTGATGTTTTTGATTTTTCACTCCGAAATGACTTGTTAGATGTCCAAACTTTAGATAATCCAGCACATAATAATTCTAATTGTAGTTGAGATGACACTGTTAAAAATGCATGTTTTTCAAAAAAATCTTTGCTATAATCAATTTCATTTGTATCTTTTAATACAGGTACTGTATTAGTTTTACCTAACATATTTGTAATTGTAAATACCTCTCCAGCACCTTCACAATCACTAGTCGTAATAATATTTGGATTTAAATGTTTGGCGCCTACTATTTCAAAAAAATCATGCGTGGCCTTGGATAATCCAGAACGAATTCTAAATACAGCATTTAAAGTTCTTGTTTTAACACGAACATCTTGATGATCACGAAGAATTTCTAAACTCATCTTTTTAGCATTTAAAATATAAGATACTGGATCCTGTACAAGACCCATATATTCTATACTAACTAATTTTATCTCAACTTTAGATTCTTGATTAGGAATTAATGATACTGTTCCAATAACTGAAAGAGATGATCCAATTGATAAAGTATTTAATTTTTCTATAAATTCTTTTTCTTCAGTTGTTATTTGAATTGTTTTAGATGTAGATCCATCAAACATTTCTACAAATGCAAGATTTGCTTGAATTCTTTTATTACGTACCCAGCCATTGACTAAAATTGTTTTATCCAATAAGTCAATATTTATCTTATTAATATCCGTATATTTTTGTTGATATTTAATTAGTTCCATGTTTTATTTATTTATAAATTCTTCTTTTTATAAATAAATATTATTCAATTTTAAGTTTTTATCATGACTATTATTCTGAATTATCATCACTAACAATAGATAATGGATATATGACGCTAATTTATATATTTTGTTCCATTTTAAATCTTCAAGGGTTTAAACAATTATTAATATATATTATTAATGAATAACATAATGGATACCCTTTCATTTGATGATGTATTAATCTCACCTAGATTATCAAATATAGAAAGTAGAAAAACAATCAGTTTAAAAACACCATTAACAAAAAAAATTAGTTTAAATCTACCTTTGATTTCATCACCAATGGATACTATAACCGAAGATAAAATGGCAATTAACATGGCATTAAATGGGGGATTAGGAATAATTCATCGTTATAATACAATTGAACAACAAGTTGAAATGGTAAATAAAGTAAAACGATATTTATCATTTGTAATATCAAATCCATATACAATATTAGAATCAGAAACAGTTAATGATTTATTAAAAAAAATAAAAGAATGCAATGTATATAGTTATCTAGTGACTGATGAAAAAAATATATTAAAAGGAATAGTTACTAAAAGAGATTTAAATGCACATTTAATTAAAAATAATGATAATTCAATTAAAATTACAGAAATAATGACACCGCAAAATAAAATTCATTGTCTTTACAATGGTAAATTTACTAGAAACGATGTAATTGAATTAATGAATGAACATAAAATAGAAAAAGTTCCTGTAGTTGATATAAATTATAATATTCAAGGTATGATTTTATATAAAAATTTAATAGATTATGAAATGAATAAAACAATATATTCATTAGATCCACAAAATAGATTATTAGTTGGAGCAGCAGTAGGTATTGTAGGTGATTATTATGAACGTGCGACAAAATTAGTTAATGCTGGTATAGACATACTGTGTATTGATGTAGCAAATGGATTTAATCAAACAGTGTATAACGTTGTTCAAAAATTAAAAACATTAGATGTAGAGATTATGGTTGGTAACGTATGTAATCCAGAAGGTTTTGAATTTTTATGTAATTCTGGTGCCGATTGTATTCGTGTTGGTATTGGAAATGGATCAATATGTTCTACTAGATTAGTAACTGGTGTTGGTTCTGGACAATTTACTGCATTAATGCAATGTAGAGAAATAGCTAGAAAATATAATGTGGGTATGATATCAGATGGTGGTCATTTAGGTAAAGATGGTAATATTGCAAAAGCATTTGTTGTTGGAGCTAATGCAATGATATTAGGAAAAACAATTGCTGCTACAGATGAAACACCTGGACGAATCATTAATCGTAATAATAGAAGAGTAAAATATTATCGTGGTATGGCATCTGCAATGGCTATGGCATCTAAAGCAGAATTATCGAATCAAGAATATAATGATAATCAAAATCCAGAAGGTGTTGATATGGAAATAGAAATAAAGGGACCAGTAAAAAATATAATAAAAAGAATTGAATCAAGTATCAAATCTACTATGAGTTATATTGGATGTATAAATACAGATGTATTAAGAAACATTGAAAATGAAATAATCTATTATAAACAATCTTCTGGCGTAATGTCTGAAACATCAATTAGGGGAAAAACCCTATAAAATTGAAAATATTATATTATAATATATCTAATATGTTATAATATTTAAAATGGATCCTGATTTTGTTACCCAAATTGCTAATTCAGTATTAGATGATTTTGATTTGTTTGATCCACCTGGATTGACTCGTATAGAACAAGTTGTTCATTCATATAAACCATATGAACCAGAATCTAAATTAAAACAATTAATTAATATGAAAGCAGAATTAGATAAACTTATTGAGGAAGAAAGTAAAAAAGAAAGTAAAAAAGAAATTAAATTTAAAAACCCAACACCTGAATTTACAGATGCAGTATATAAATTATTATCAAAAGAATCACCTATTAGATCATCTAGTATTCCTCATAAATTACCTGCAGGTGTACTACCACCAATTGGTTACAAAGGATTATTTACATCTTGGATGAATCAACTAATAAATGTTAAAAAAGAATATGTAAAGGATGGATCTCAAGAATACTATAATTATAGTCTATATTATCCTATCCTTGAATATCAAAATTTATCTCAAATAAATTATTTACCAGTAATAGAGCATCAAACAACTAAAAGATATAAAGTATGTTGGCAGAAAAAACGTGGAAAGCCATGTAGTAATTTAGATGAATATGGTAATTGTAAATTTTGTTCTGAATAATTTATTTTATAAAAAAATTTTATTTAATAATAGTAAAAATGTCAAAGTTTTTAGAATTTTTTAATCTTGAAAAATCTTTTACTAAAAATAATTTAGATAATGCATATAATAAAAAAATAAAAGAAATAGATCAATTACATATCCCAGCTATTGATAAAGAATATTATAAAGAAACTGCAAAAAATTTATATTATAAAGCACAACATCATGTTACATATGAAAATATGTTTAATATACATAATAATAATTTTAATATACATAATAATAATTTTAATATACCTAATAATAATTTTAATATACCTAATAATAATTTTAATATATATTCATACCAAGAAGTATCTTCTAGTAAATTAAATCCTGATGGATCAATATCAGTGTATAAAGAATCTGTTAAAAATAAAAATGGTGATATAAAAAAAGATGTACAATCATATGTTCAACATAAAGATGGAAAAATAATTCCAATGAAATTAGAAAATTAATTTTTTCCTGCAAATTGGACATGTCTTATTATTATAATTAATAATCCATTGTCTAATACATTGTTCATGATACACGTGAATACATTTTTTTAATTTTCGTATATCATCATAATCATTATAATTATTATGACATATTGAACATATATCTAACTGTGGATTATTTTTTATTTTTATTGTTATATCATTAATACGAATTATTTTACAATTATTATAACAATAAAGTAAAAATAAATTATACACACATATATATAATTTAAAAAATATTAAATTAAATGTTTTTTTATAATTAATTTTTTCTATTATATTAGGACATTGAAATATTGTACCCTCTAATATTGGTAATTTCTGATAAATTTGACTTGTAAAGTTACTATTAATAACGTTAATAATATTTTGACAGTGTACTGTTTGATATTCATATTGAAACATAGGTGATTTATCATCTATATTAAATACAAAATTAAAATTAATGGTTGTAATAATTATTAATATTAATTTTTTATACATATTTATACCTATTTAGAAAAATTAATCATAATCATAAAATAAAACTGCATTTAATTTATCTAAACAGTTATAAATTTCAGAATATTTTCCTCTGTATCTAACAACTGTAGCCATTATAGATTCACTTAATTTATATCCATCTTTATATTTTTGTAAATTATTCATATCCATATACCATTTACAATTATATCCATATAATCTATTATTGTAATCTGCATTATACTTTAATAATACTTTTACCATTTCATAATTATTATTTATAATAGCATGATATAATGGTGATTGATTTTTTTCTTTAATATTATTAATATTAGGATCCGCTCCATTTTCTAATAGTAATTCAACAAAATCAAGATTATTTTTTTGTGCTGCATAATACAGCAATGTATCACCATTACTATTTGTTTTATTTATATTATCTCTAGTAATTAAATTTTTAAATTTTTCATAATTATCAGTTTCAATATAAATATACATCAAATCATTAGCACCATAATCAAATAATAATTGTATTATTTTTTGATTATCATTTTGTACTGCATTATATAATGGTGATTTATATTCATTTGATGTAAAATATAAGTTTGGATTTGCTTTATACTTTAATAAAAGTTCTGTTAATTCATAATTATTTGTTTGAGTAGCATATAATAGTGGTGTATTATTTTCAATATCCCACGTATATGTATCAGCACCATACTTTAATAATAATTCAATATATTTAATTTTATTTAATTTAATTGCATACATTAAAGGTGATAAATTATTTTGATTTCTACTATTGATTATTTTTAAATTTTTATTAGTTAATAATAATAATAAAATATCATATGTATTATGATACATACATCCATGTAATAAATTATCATAATTTAAATCATGAACATTTATATCTGCACCATTAGTTATTAAATATTTAACACATTTAAAATGTTTATTACCACAGGCCATCATAATAGGTGTATGTTTATTTATATTATATACATTTATATCTGATCCTCTTTCAAATAACATTTTAATAATTGATAAATTACCTGTCATTGATGCAAAATGTATTGCTGTTTCATCTTGACTATTTTTAATATTAATATCTGCACCATTCATAATTAAATACATTGCAATTTCAGGACACATATAAATTGCGTGCATTAAAGCAGTATTATCAATTTCATCAATAAGATCTTTATCCGCACCATTTTCACATAAATATTTTGCTATTTTTAAATTATTTTTATATATAGCATACATTAATGCAGTTTGACCATTTCTACGTTGATAATTAACATTTGATTTCAATGTTTCAACTTGATGTACAACTTGATTATAATTATTGTCTAAACATGCAATCATTAACCCTGTCATGTCATTTTCATGGTCTCGAATAACAAATTTAAATTTTGAGTCCATCTTAATATATATTTATTATAATTATACATTGATTAAAATATTCAATTTTTTGTGCTATAAATTAATTCTCGATAATTTCACGAGGAATTTTAATTCTTAATTGTGGGGTTGTTGTTATTTTTGTTTTGCACCAGTTTATCATACATTTACATATATTATATATTGTAAATGGTACTATACACATGCTAATTATAGATACCAAACCATAAAAAATAATATCATAAATTATATGATTAGTATCTGATGTATTAATATTACATTTATATTTAATTTCTAATATCGATGCGTTATTTACATCAAATAATCTATTTATATTATTACACATATCACCATTTGCATGATACAAATTATTTATTGAACGACTAATATCACTAAAACATTTATTTGATAACAAACTTGTATTTATTGAACATGATGGATTTATTTGACGAGAACACAAATAATTATATTTAATTATAAAATCATACAAACACGTATTTAATTTATTGCAATCGTTTGGATGATTATTACCATCAAGAAAAAAATCTAACGATGCACATGTTGGAGGATATTGATTAAAACATGCTGCATTTACACTAAACGGAAATAAAAATAATATAATTATCTTCATTTCTGCTGGTACTGTTAAATAAAGTAAATAATATATATTATTTTTCAATTTTATTAAATATATAGATCTTCATCTAATGGAAATTTATTTAGATCATGCACTTTATTTGAATTAGTAATTGGTGCTGTAATAGGAGCATCATTATTGTCCCAAAAATTTTGTTGTTCAATAGGCAATGATATAAATTGCAGAGGTACTGGAGGTGGTAGAGGTGGTGGTGGCAATAGTAGAATTACCTTAATCCCGCGCGGATTAAATAACCTATTAATAAACCCAACCTTATTACCCCATGTATCTGCAAACATATACATTACATCAAATGGTTTATTTTTTTCTGAATTTACTTCAGACAATGTATAATTTCCAGAGTGTCCATATGGAGAATTGATACAGTACGCTTTACCAATGGTTAAAGTAGGTAGAGACATCTTATCGAATAAAATATTATTAGAATATTTATATATTTATTTTTTCAATTTTTACAATATACTTTCAATAAATGCATCTTCATTTGGTTCTCTACCTAAAAATATTTTAATTGACTCCATTGATGGTCTAATTGATCCTTGACTTAATATTTCATCTCTAAATTCTAATCCAATATTCGAATCTAATTCATGATCATTAAATTTAGTAAATAAATCTTTGGCATATACTAATGACCATAAATATCCATAATATCCAGCATCATATCCATTCATTAAATGACCAAAAGATGCTACTGAATTTGTATCTTCTTGAATATCTAATCCTAATATTTCTTTTGTAACCCTTTTATTTGTTTCAAATGAATTATGATTATAATTTTTTGAATGAACATTCATATCTAAATAACAAAATGATAATTGTCTTGCATAATGATATCCTTGTAATATATTTCTTTGTTTTTTTATTTTTTCTATTATATCATCAGTAATAGTTGGACTGATTATTTTTAATGTCTTATTTATATAACACCACTCTTCAAACATTTGACTTGGCGTTTCTACAAAATCTGATTCACATGCAAAACTTGCAGTACTGTTAATTTTTGATACAGATGAAATATGATGCATTACATGACCAAATTCATGAAAAAATGTTTCTAATTCATTAAAATTCATGTAATCTTTTGCAAAATTACATGCCATTGCTGCTACTGGATATGTACTTTCTGATTTATTAATACATGGAAATACGGCAGCATGACCATATTTACCATCACGTGGAAATAAATCAAGATAAAAATATCCAACTATATTTTCATCACTTTTAACAATAAATAATTTAACTTCATCATTCCATATAGTATCTTTATGTGCTTCCGTAATATCTATAAATCTATAATTTAATAATGTTTGATATATATCAAATACATTTTTAATTGTTTGTCTAATTGGAAAATACTTTTTTAATTCTTCTTTATTTATAGTTTCTTTTTCTGTATGAATTCTTGAATAATATGCTATATCATATGGTTCTATTTTATCTATATTATCTTCTTTTGCATATGATAATAATATATTAATATCCCTCTCTAATAATGGTTTTATTTTAATTAATAATTTATCTAAAAAATCCATTACAGTTTTAGTTGAAATTGCCATAGTATCTTCTAATTTATAATCACTATAATTTTCAACACTAAATAAACCAGCTAATTCCTGTCTTAATACAAATACTTTTTCGATAATTTCAACATTGGTATCTTTTGCACGACATCCAAATTCAAAATTTAATTTTTTCCTAATCTCTCTATTGTTACAATATTCCATCATCGGTATATAATCTGGATAATCTAACGTTACTTTTACTTTTTTAGATTCAGTTAAATGATCATTAATAAAAGATTCAGGTAATCCATCCACGTCTTCTAATGTAAATTCAAAACTTCTCCTATAATTATCTACATTTAATTCATATTCAGTTGTTAATTGAGTTATCTCTTTTTTAATTTCCTTTACTTTATTATATTTTTCTTCAGGTAAATCTAACCCTAATTTCTTACACCCTAATATAATATCTTCTATATATGATATTTGTTCTTTTGTTAATGAATATTTTTCTACTTTATATTGATTATCATAATAATATTTAAATATTTTATATAAATCACGTCTCATTGAATTATCAATATTATATTGTGTTAATTTAATTGATATATTACTTGCATATTCTCTTATTGTTTCACTTTCATGAAATTGTTTCATATTTAAGTATGCTAATTCAATATAATTATTACTTAATTTTATATATGGTTCAATTATATTATCCCAATTTAATTTTGATAAATCTAATTTTAATATTTCATTATTTATTAATTCATTTTGTTTAATATATTCATCAACTACTTCATCTAATTTTTTATTTGAAAGATTTTTATAATTTAATAATACATTTGCCATTATATTAAATTAATATATAATATTATTTATATATAAAAAATATTATATAATATTTATTATGTTAACTAGTTCATATAGATTTCATCTTATTCCCTCATTTATTCATCCTATTAAATTATTAAATGAACGTGAAAAAAACGATATTTTAGAAACATATAAAACAAATAATGCACATATACATAGTATATATGTTGATAATTGGATATCACATGAATTAGATGCAAAAGTTGATGATATAATTTGTATTAAACTCCCAGCTAATTTTGTTTATAGAAAAGTAATTGCTAGAATAATAAATTAATAAATATTTCCAGCACATATAATTCTTACCATCATATTATTAACCATTTCTGGTATAATTATTTTTATCCATGCTTCATTTAGAAATTGATCTAATTGAGTTGTATTTAATGGTATTAATTTAGCAATTTTACTATATGAATTCTGTGGATTATTTGAATAATTATTAATTAATTTTAATCGTAATATAGTAGATACGAGTGGGTCTTTAAAAAATTTATGAATATAATAATTATTTGAATCTGCTATTTTAGGAAATAACCAAAATAATAATCTAATTTTTCTATCAAAATGTTCTTGTGTTTTCCATCTTTCTAACATTGATTTTGTAAAACAAGTATATTTACTTGTTTCATTTAATATATTTATAATATACTTTATTTGTATTCCATCATTATTGATATATCCATGTTCTTTAAACGTTTTAAATATTTTTAATATATTTTCTTTTTTTAGTATTTTTTTTAAATTTTCTGGTAAAAATTGTGTTATAACAGTTAATGCAGGTTCTAATATACAATCTAATTTCATTACTTGATAAATTAATGGAAAAACTTTAACATTTGGATTCGCACCTCTATTTATTAAATCAATTACTGATTCATGCATACCTAGTAATGCTGACCATGCTAATGGTGTACCGCCTGCAATATCCATAAAATTAATATCTGAATCATTTATATTATTATTACAAATATCTATAAATATTTTTTTTGTTTTATTTAAAAAATCTAATTTTTCATTATAAATTATAGTAGACATAAATTATAATAATAATAATAAAATAATATTTAACCGAAACGTTATAAATTTATAATCTAAGAAGAATATAAAATAATTATTTTTTTATTAAATTTACCAGAAGTTAAAAACTTCGGCATTTAATTATACCCTATTCAGTTATGTTTATGACTGTAAACATATCCAGACACACCAACGTGGAGGCGGGGTAATTGTGTCCAAAGGTGTGCATGGAGAGGGATTCGAACCCCCGGATTG
>Ga0214923_10001342_pt1 | contig 35192 bp, 29 predicted proteins | sample LL1510_MetaG_FD_177993 | JGI IMG/M metagenome (GOLD analysis project Ga0214923, IMG submission 177993) | Freshwater microbial communities from Lake Lanier, Atlanta, Georgia, United States - LL-1510 | ecosystem: Environmental > Aquatic > Freshwater > Lake | place: USA: Georgia | collected...
TCGATCGCTTTTCGATGTCGATCGCTTTTCGTTATCGATCTAGCTTCGTTATCGATCTGTTTTTGTTAAACCAATGACCATGATTTAAGCTCAATCGGCGGCGAATCGTTCCCGCAGTTGTGTTTTGATGATTTTTCCATTGGCATTGCGCGGCAGTGTTTCGGGCTCAAAGCAGATCAGAACCGGCACCTTAAATGCAGCAAGGCGCTCCGCGACCCAGGTCTTTAGCGCTTCTTCGCTGACGGTGCTTCCAGGCTTGCAATGCACCAGCGCAACCGGCTCCTCGCCAAGTATGCGATGAGGACGCCCGATTACGGCAGCGTCCATAATCGCCGGATGCTCATAGAGGGCGCTTTCCACTTCGATACAGTAAATGTTTTCACCGCCTCGAATCAGGATGTCTTTCTTACGATCCACGATCGTACAAAAACCTTCGTCGTCAAGCTTTGCAAGATCGCCGGTTTTCACCCAGCCATCCACAAAGGTTTCAGCTGTAACCTCGGGCTTATGCCAGTAACCCTTCACCACATTGGGGCCGCGCGCCCAGAGTTCGCCCACGCTGCCGCTTGGCAGGGGATTGCCGGCATCGTCACAGACTTTTAACTCGCCATTGGGTAGTGCGGGGCCGCAACTATCGGGATGGGTTTCGTAATCCTCAGCGCTGTGGTGCGTGAAGGTCGCCGAAGTCTCGGTCATGCCCCATCCTGTCCCGGCAATCGCATGGGGCCATTGGCCGCGGATTTGGCGAACAAGCTCGGCTGCAGCAGGTGCGCCACCGTACGATACAAGTTCAAGTGACGATAAATCATAACGATGGCGTTGGGGGTGCTCGAGCAACTGCCAGGCAATCGTTGGCACGCCGCCTGCGCCGGTCACCCGCTCGCGCTCGATGAGCTGCATGGCGCGTTCAGCATCCCATTTGTGCATCATGACAATTTTTGTGCCGACAAAAAGCGAGGGGCACAAAATTGCCTGACAGCCTGTGACATGAAAAAAAGGTACCGACAATAAATTGGCGCGCTGCGGCGCGGCCGGGTCGGGCAAAGGCGGTGTTTGTCCGCGGCGCAAGAAGTTCCGCGCTGCGAGGTGCGCCGATGACCAAACCGTGTTGATCGTGTTTCGATGGGTGCCTAGTGCACCCTTTGGATGACCTGTCGTGCCTGAGGTATAAAAAATCGTCGCATCATCCTCGGGATCGATTGGGTTATCCGGGCAGGACAAGTCTTCAAGTGTTGACCAGGCTTGACTTGGGCCAAGAATTTCATCAAGACCGATCAGCACATGGTCAAGTGCAGCGAGCTGATCGCGCCAGGGAGCGATACGATCCTGTCTCTCCGGATCCACAATCAAGACGCGTGCGCCCGAATCTTCCAGGGCATAGTGCAGCTCGCGGCCGGTCCACCAGGCGTTGAGCGGGACTGAGATCGCGCCAAGCAGCAGGGTTGCAAAAAAACTCACAGGCCACTGCGGCAAATTGCGCATGGCGAGCGCAACCCGATCGCCGGGCCTGACCCCAAGCTGCTTTAAATGCTGGGCCAGGTGAATGCTTGCTTTTGCAAAGCTTTCAAAATCGATACGTTCGTCCTCATAGACCAGGAAAATCTTCTCGCCGTGTTGCCGGCCTTGCAAGAAAACCTCGCGAAGATTTTTGGGTGCATGTTTCCAAACTTTTAAACGAACCCCGCGAATGTCCATTTCTTCAATTTCAAGCGGCATACCGGGAGCAGTCAGCAGACGATTGGCCTCGCTGAGCGAGATCGCGGGCCATGATGCGTGGGGTGATATAGGTTCCATAAAGTCGATGGTTCGATAAGTTATGAGTCCTGATTGCCGAGCAATGAAGGAAGTGCCTCGATGGCGAGTGCGATGTCGTCCTGAACTTTCAATAAGACGCCAAGCGTCTCCATGACCACCTCGGCGCTCAGGGATTGCGCCTGCAAGACATCGAGCGCGCAAGCAAAGTCGATGGTTTCTGCAACACCGGGCTTTTTGAACAAATCCAGACCGCGTAAGGCCTGCACCAATGTGACCAGTTCAAGGCGCAATTTTTCAGGAACGGCCGGAACCTTGCGGGCGATGATTGCCGCCTCGCGGTTTGCGTCAGGGAAATCGACCCACTGGTAAAGACAGCGGCGTTTGACCGCATCGTGAAGCTCGCGGGTTCGATTCGACGTAAGAATAACCAAAGGCGGATGTTCGGCGCTGATGGTGCCAAGTTCCGGAATCGACATCTGAAAGTCTGACAGCAACTCCAGCAAATAGGCCTCGAAAGCTTCATCGGTGCGATCGAGTTCGTCGATCAGTAGGATGGGCGACTGATCTCTTGATTCAATGGCTTGTAAAAGTGGTCGGCGCAACAAGAATCTCGGGTCGTAGAGGTCGTTGACCTGCATGTCGCCCTGGCGCCCGGTCGACTCCGCCATCCGAATCTCGAGTAGCTGCCGTGCGTGGTCCCATTCGTAGGCAGCTTGCGATAAATCCATGCCGTCGTAGCATTGCAGCCGAATCAGTGGTTTACCAAGCCAGGCGGCCAGAACCTTGGCAATTTCTGTTTTACCGGTGCCCGGTTCGCCTTCGAGCAGCAAGGGTTTGCCAAGTTTCAGCGCCAAAAAAAGTGCCGTTGCGAGCCGTCGATCAGCAAGATAATGTTGCGCCTGCAATGCAGCAAGGGTTTCGTCGATATCCTTGGGCAAAGTCTCCGCCTGAGGCGCGCCACTTTGCGCTGGTGTTGATGCTTTAACGGACTCGGGCGTTGTGGTGGCCGGGACGGTTCCTTGGCGGGCTTCAGATGTCATCAATGCCTCAAGCGCGGGGTAAAACGGCATTATGGACCGATCGCGGGGTCATTCGCTGAATCGTCTTCAATGATCGGCTAGGATTGGAACAGTCAAGCTTATTGAAAGGAAGCCCGTCATGCATCGCATCAGCGTCACTGTCAACGGTCAGGAACATCACTGCGAGGTCAGTCCGGAGAGCTTATTGGTGAACTTGTTACGCGAACAGCTTGGGCTCACAGGTACCCATGTCGGTTGCGACACCTCCCAATGCGGCTGCTGCACGATTTTGCTCGATGGGGTCTCGGTCAAGGCCTGCGCGATGCTGGCTGTTCAGGCTGATGGCCGCACGATAGAAACCGTCGAGGGCCTCAGCAAGCATGGCGTTTTACACCCGATTCAAGAGGCTTTTTCAGCCTGTCACGGACTGCAATGCGGGTTTTGCACGCCAGGCATGATGATGACGGCAGCCTGTCTACTCAGCAGCAATCCGACACCGAGTGATGACGAAATTGTGCATGCGATTGAGGGTAATTTATGTCGCTGCACAGGCTATGTGAACATTATTGAGTCGGTGCGCGAGGCATCGCGCTTGATCGCAGCTCAACAAGTTTAAGACGGAGTTTATCGATGAACACGCTAGTGGACCAAGGGCTTGTCGCACGTTTTGGCTCGGGAAATTCTGTGCGCCGCATCGAAGATCGCAGCCTGGTGCAAGGACAGGGTTTATTTGCGGCTGATGCGAGCATGCCGGGACAGACCTGGCTCAAATTTATTCGCTCAACCATGTCGCATGCAGTGATTCGATCCATCAACAGCGATGCTGCCAAAGCGATGCCAGGCGTGCTCGCGGTGATCACCGGGCAGGACCTGGTGGATGCTGGTGTGAAACCCATACCTGGCGTTGCAGGCTTTAAGCGTCCCGATGGGGCGCCTGCGGCAAGTGCTCCCCGGCGTGGACTTGCACATGAGCGAGTTCGCTATGTTGGCGAGGCACTGGCCTGCGTGATCGCCGAAAGCCAGGAGCAGGCTGCCGCCGCTGCGCTGGCTATTGAGATCGATTACGAGGCACTCGATGGGGTTTCAAACCCGCATGATGCGATGAAACCCGGCGCGCCGGTCTTGTGTGAGGCTGCGCCCGACAATATCGCAGCCCTGGCCCGTTATGGCGATGTCGCTGCCGTTGATGCAGCATTTTCAAAAGCCGCTCATGTGGTGAGCCTCAGTATCGGGAATCAGCGGCTTATTCCTGCGCCGATGGAGCCCCGCTCAACACTTGCATGGTATGACACTGCTACAGAACGTATCACCATGCGGATGAGCACACAAATGCCCGCAGGCGTTCGTAATAGCCTTTGTGACGCTGTGCTTGGGCTGCCCCGCGATAAAGTGCGCATATTGGCCCATGATGTTGGCGGTGGATTTGGCGGCAAGACTGGGATTTATCCCGAGGATGTTGTGCTTGCCCATGCGGCTCGCTTGCTGGCCAGGCCCGTGAAATGGGTGGCCGAGCGTAGCGAGGAATTCCTGTCGGCAACACATGGCCGCGATATCGATACCTGTGCCCAAATGGCCTTGAACGCTGAAGGCAAAGTGCTCGCACTACGGGTCCACACCGTCGCCAATGTGGGCGCTTATGCGCTCGGCTCGGGGGTTGCGATTCAAGTGATGATCGGCCCCTGGGTGCAGACCAGTATTTACGATATTCAAACCATCGATTTTCAGTACACCGCCGTGATGACAAACACCACGCCGACCGGTCCTTATCGCGGTGCCGGTCGTCCAGAAGCGATCTATATTATTGAGCGATTGATGGAGGCGGCCGCGCGTAAAACAGGCATCGACGGCGCTGAACTGCGACTTCGCAATATGATCCAGCCCGATCAGTTCCCCTATAAAAATCCAATGGGGCAGGTCTATGACAGCGGCAATTTCCCCGCCATCACAAGACAGGCCTGTGCGCTTGCCGATTGGTCAGGCTTTGAGGCGAGGTGTCAGCAGTCGCTGCGGGATGGCAAATGGCGCGGACGCGGTATCGCTTCCTTTCTGGAGTGGACCGGAGGTAACGCACTCGAGGAGACCGTGCGTGTCACTGTTGCCGCTGATGGTTACATTGAAATTGTTTCGGCAACCATGCCCATGGGGCAGGGTATAGCCACCACCTATGTGCAGCTTGCGGTCGACGCCTTTGGCGTACCGATTGAGCAGATCCGGATCGTGCAGGGCGATACAGACCGTGCAGAAGGATTCGGATCGGCGGGTTCAAGATCTTTGTTCACCGGCGGGTCGGCGATTGAAGCGGCCGCTCATAAGGCGATCGACCATGCGAAAGAACTCGCTGCAGATGCTTTAGAAGTGGGTCAGCAGGATTTGGACTACGCCGAAGGACGTTTTCAGGTGGTCGGAACCGACAGGGGCATCGGCCTCTTTGAGGTCGCCGCCCGCAGCAACGAGGGTCGGATCCAGCTCGATTCCACCACCAAGGTGGCTGGGCCTTCCTGGCCTAACGGCTGTCATATCTGCGAAGTCGAGATTGACCCCGACACCCTTGAAGTCAGTCTGATCAGTTACACATCGATGAACGATGTCGGCCGGGTCGTCAATCCGATGATTGTTCGCGGTCAACTCGACGGCGGTGCTGTTCAGGGCATTGGTCAGGCGCTTACCGAAGCCATGGTTTATGACGAAACTGGTCAGCCGCTTTCTGCAAGCTTTCTGGACTACGCCATGCCTCGTGCCGATTTGATCGGTCGATTCAAAACCGAAATGGATCAAAGCGTACCGTGCAAGAGTAATCCGCTTGGCGTTAAGGGTGTGGGTGAGCTAGGCACGATCGGCGCCACGCCTGCGCTGGTCAATGCTGTTGCCGATGCACTAGCCCGGGCGGGCCACAGCGATCAAGCGAATGCTTTGCAAATGCCCTTGAGCGCTTCGCGTCTTTGGCATTTGCTGCAAGGCTGAAGCCGGGCTAAGCAAGGCTTGAGGATTGCGAAAAGCCATCGATCTGCCATGCCTGCTGAATCAGGCGTTGGCGGCCCGACTAGCCTTGCTTCAGATCTTTTTGCAGCCATGCAATCGATGCAGAAACGAGAATCATAAGACCCGAGAGTGCCAGACCCGATCTTAAGGATCCGCTCCAATCTGCCAAAATACCGCTTGCGACAGGGGCGACGATTTGCGAGGCCGCAAAGGCAATCGTGAAGGTGGCCATGGCAGATCCCCAGGCTTGTTTCTGCTGGGTACGCTTGATCAAGGCACTGATGCTCGAAGGCGCGCTGAACATACCCAAACCGAAAAGTGCAGCCGAGCATTGCATGGCGAAGGGCTGCCAGGCAGGCTCAAAGGGAATCACCGGTAGCAAAGCGCCTAAGGCCAACACGAGTAAGATGGCAGCCATTGCCCGACCATTGGGCCAGGTCGCGATCGGTTTCGACCATACAAGCGGGGCGAGTAATGTACTCAATCCGAGTACGCTCCAAACCACACTCATTTGCAGGCTGCTTGCACCGATTGCTTTAAGCCAGGCGATGATGAATGTCATATAAACAATGTAACCAAGGCCAAAACCGATATAAGCGATAAATGCGGGGAGCAAAGGCCGAAGCGCCCAGTCCGCGCTTCCTTGTGCGCTCATCGGTTCGTCGATTTGCCTCGCCGCCCAGTAGGTGATCGCAAGCATCAGCCAAGCGACGATACCCATTGCAAACCAGGTTTCAGGCCAGCCGCTGCTACCTTGTGAAGCCATCCACAAGGGAATCAGCAGGCCACAAAGGACGAGGCCAACACCTGCACCGCCAAAATATATCGTGATGCAACGTGTGGACCATTGCGGGTCACTCGGAGCGATATTACTCGCCAAAGCGCCACCACAAATAAAAATAGCTGCGCCACCAATCCCGCCAAAAAGCCGGCATAAACCAAGCAGGTAGAGGTCATGCACAAAGCCTGTGAGGCAAAGTGAGCAAGCGGTAAGCAACATTCCGCGATTGAACAAGGCCCGATTTCCCCAGCGTTGAACAAGCATGCGGGTGAATAAGGCGCCCAGCAAATAACCGAGCGCATTGGCGGTGTTGAGCAAGCCGGCTTGAGAAAAATTCAGGCTCAGGTCCTCCCTCATGCCGGGGAGCACCAAAGCATAAGCAAAACGTGCGAAGGAATTCGAGACCGAGGGCCCCAAGGAGAGGCCCAAGGCAATCCATAAGATGCGGCGTTGATTCAAAGTAATTGACAGGCCTGCGCAAAAGGCATTCTTGGAAGGCGTGCCATCACTTTGGCAGGGTCGCCATAGCCGAGATTACATAGAAAATTACTGCGCAGTTGGCTGTCCGGAAAAAAGATCGCATCAACTTTAGCCTGATCAAATCCTGACATCGGCCCGCAATCAAGGCCAATCGACCTTGCAGCCATCATCAGATAGGCGCCTTGCAAACTGCCGTTACGGAAAGCAAAACTTTCGCGCATTGCGCGTTTTTCTTCTCCTCGGAACAGAGCCGCAAAGGCCGGGTTATGCGGGAAAAACTCAGGCAGTCGTTCGTGAAAATCAAGGTCGTGCGCAACGATCGCCACCACAGGCGCTGACATTGTTTTGTCGACGTTGCCTGGTGAGAGCGCAGGGCGAAGCTTTTCTTTTGCTTCGGCGCTGCGCAAAAACAGGAATCTTCCTGGTTGACTGTTGGCCGAGGTTGGCGCCCATTTCATTAACTCATAAAGCTGTTGGATCTGTTCCTCATTCACGGGTTTATCGAGCCAACCGTTTTGTGAGCGTGCCTGACGAAACAGGCGATCCAGGGCATCAGAAGCGAGCATGTTATCAATCCTTTATGGTTGAGGTTGAAGGTCGATGAGGAGCCGAAGCAGGTATCGAGGGATTCATTTCGAGAAACTTTCTATAAAACAATCGCGCCGCAATGCGAAGGCTTAAGGCTGAGCGATCGCATCAAAGCCTCGTTTTTGCACAAGGGTGAGAATGTCATAAGAGGCCACCAGTTCGCCGGCTTGATTGCTCACCGCAACATCCCAGGCGACAACGCCTTGCCCTGCCTCGCCTGCATTGCGGCTGGGTTTATCGATTTTGCGCTTGCAGGTAAGGCGTGCTTGAATCGTGTCGCCAATACCCACCGGTTTGACAAAACGCAGGCTGTCAATGCCATAGTTGGCCAGGACGGGCCCCGGTGAAGGGTGTACGAAAAGTCCTGCTGCTGCAGCAAGTACAAAGTAGCCGTGGGCGATGCGTCGACCAAAGGATGAAGCTTTCGCTGCTTCCTCGTCAAAATGCATATAAAAATAATCACCGGAAATCCCGCCGAACATGACCAGATCGGCTTCGGTAACCGTCCGGCGATGGGTCAGCAAGCTGTGTCCGATTTCCAAGTCTTCGAAGTGGCGCCGGAACGGGTGCAAGTCGCTTGCTACGAGCGGTGCGCCGCGATGATATTCCCCGGTCATGGCGCTCAGCATGCGCGGCGATCCTTGAATGGCTGCCCGCTGCAAGTAATGCTTCACGGCTCGGATGCCGCCTAATTCCTCGCCACCGCCTGCACGGCCAGGGCCACCGTGCTTTAGCCCTGGCAAGGGCGAACCATGACCTGTCGATTCGGCAGCCGCGTCCCGATCAATCACGGCAAGTCTGCCGTGCCACGCAGCAAGGTTTAGAACAGCATGCTTGACAAGGGCCGTGTCATGCGAAAACAGGCTGGCAACAAGGCTTCCCTGGGCACGCGCGGCAAGCGCAAGCCCATGTTCAAGATCGCGATAAGGCATGATCGTGGCAACAGGCCCGAAAGCCTCGATATTATGGACGACCTCCGCCTTATCGGCATCGGGACAGTAGAGCAGCGCAGGTGCCAGCATGCAATCCGTATGCAAATCTTCTCCGATCGCTGGGCTGGCTTTATCCGGGTCGACGTACAACTCGCTTGCGCTCAGTAACTGCGACATTTGTGCGCGGACATCACGAGCTTGGGCAGCACTGGCAAGCGCGCCCATGGTCACTGCCTCAAGCCTTGTGTCGCCAACTTGAATCAGGGAAAGTTGCTTTGCGATCGACGAAGCCATGGCATCAAAGCGATCCTGTGGAACCAGTATTCTTCGTATAGCGGTGCACTTCTGGCCTGCCTTGACCGTCATTTCCTGAACCACTTCCTTCACCATCAGATCCCACTCGGGATCACCGGGCTGAACCTCAGGGCCAAGCAAGGCGGCATTGAGCGAATCAGCTTCTGCGTTGACAGGTATCGAACGTTGAACGATATTAGGATGAGATCGAAGCAGGCGAGCCGTCTCGGCTGACCCTGTAAAGGTAAGAACATCAGCTTCGAGCATGTGATCAAGCAAATCGCCGCTTGAGCCAAGCATCAGTTGTAAGCTACCTTGCGGCAGCAGATCGCTTGCATCCATCAGGCGAACCAGCACCTCGCTGAGATAAGCGGTTGCGCTTGCCGGCTTAACGAGACAGGGCATACCGGCGAGAAAAGAGGGTGCAAATTTTTCTAAGATGCCCCAAACCGGAAAATTAAACGCATTGATATGAACCGCAACACCTTCACGCGGCACCAAGATATGTGAACCCATCCACTGGCCCTTTTTTCCGAGCGAAATCGCTGGACCTTCATGAAGCAAATTGCCTGAAGGAAGTTCCTGCTGCGCCATCGCCGCATAGGCAGAAAGCGTCGCAATACCGCCCTCGATATCGATCCAGCTGTCCTTTCTCGTTGCTCCGGTGTGAAACGACCAGGCATAAAGCGTGGCTTTGTGCTCGAGCAAAAACTTGGCAAGCGCCCGCAGTATGGAGGCTCGCGATTGGAAGTCGCCCTTTAAGAGTGCTGCGCGGCCGCGCTGTCGGGCAAAGTCTAAGGCCTCTTGGCAGGGGGCAGGCTTTGCGGGCAAGTGCGCGATCTGTTGCCGAACAATGGCCGAAGCCAGTGTCGTGCCTGGATCCGCTGACAGCCAATGTCCTGCGATCCAGTGTGCGAGTGTTTTGATTTGTTCCCCGGGTAGTGCAGGAAGTCGCGTGCTTGCCATGGGCCAATGCTCCTTTGCTTGAGAATGCGCGAGTGCTTGAGCATGCGCGAGTGCTTGAGCATGCGCTAATGTTGCAAGACCAACAAAACGCCTGCAAGCAGCAAGAACATACCAAACCATTCCTGTCCGCTGGCTTGTTGGCTGAATAATCGCTTAGAAAGTAATTGTGCAAAGAAAATTTCTATCAACGCCAGCGTGCGCACGCGGGCGGCGCTTTCCACGGCAAATGCCAAAAACCAGGCCTGCGACGCGAAGGCACCGAGAGCGCCTGCGAGCAAGGAAGGGCGCCAAGCCCTCAGGGTTGCGAGAAGGCTTTGCCGATCACGCCAGAGCATATAGGCGAGTAATAAGCTGCTTTGAATGGTCAATCCAAGGCAAAGAATCACGCTTGCCGAGAGCACAAAGGAAGGGGTGTCGAGCGCTCGTATCGCGGCGCGAAATCCGATCGCTGCCACGGCAAACATCGCGCCTGAGGCGATTCCAAAAAGCACCGGCCTCGCTGTCCAGGCTACACCGCGACCCGGCCATGACATAACCAGTACGCCTGCGGTCGCTGCTGCAATCGCGACCGTCAGTGTCGCGGAGAGCCTATCCCCGAGTAATACCAGACCAAAAAGTGCAACCCAGACCGGTTCAATTTTAGTAAGTGCGGTTGCAACGACAAATGATTTTTCGCGCATGGCTGCAAGCATCAGACCGGTTGCAAGGATTTGCGCAAGCCCACCCACGAATGCCCAGCGAAGACTTTCTCCTCCGATCCTGGGTATCCCCTGACCATGGGCCAAGACCACAAGCAAAGCAAATAAAAATCCAAAAGGCAGACCGTACAAAAAACGGACCTGTGTCGCACCCACGGTGCCGATAAGGCTGGTGAGTGAGCGCTGTGTGGCATTACGACCGACTTGTGCTGCGGCCGCTGTCACGGTAAAAGCAATCCAGTACCAAGGCTCAATCGTCATAAGGGCCGATTTTTGATTGAATGTTTTGAATATTTTCGGAGAAAACGACCATGATCCAGACACGCCACTTGTTTACGATAAAAGCCGAAGTGCCTCGCATCGATGACCTTGGACTCACGCCTTATGGACATCGGCGCATCGCAACAGTGACCGGAGGACATTTTCAGGGTGACCGGCTACGCGGTACGGTTCAGCCGAGCCCCGGCGGCGACTGGCTGCTCATGCGAAGCGATGCCGTGCTGATGCTGGATGTCCGCATCACGCTGAAAACCGATGATGAACAATTCATTTACATGAGTTATAAAGGTATGCGTCATGGACCCGCCGAGGTTATCGAACGACTCAACAAAGGCGAAGCCGTGGACCCGAGCAGCTATTACTTCCGGAGTACACCTTTATTCGAGACTGCATCACCGAAGTATCAATGGCTGAATAAGCTGATGGCTGTTGCAAGCGGCCGCCGCGAAGCGAGCGGCCCAACTTATGAGGTTTTCGAGGTGCTTTAAGTCATGGATCCGAAACGTTGACGCGGATCACCATCGGGGCCCCATATTGATTCAGGGGCTGCCTTTGGATGACGCAGAAAGGATTTTCCCTGGTCGACTTGGGCAAGGAATTCGGCAAGCAACTGGTTAAACAGCACAGGCTCTTCGAGATTGATGCCATGTCCGGCGCCAGGCAGAACCGCTAACTGAGAAGTCTTGATGGCACGCTTGAGCATCAGGGAGGGTTCTAAGCAAGGTTCATCTTCATCACCGGTCATTATCAAGGTCGGTACATTGATCAAAGCAATCGCTTCGCTCAGTTCATAAAGGCAAGGCCGACGACCCTGATAGCCCCGCATGGTGTTGGAGGATCCAAGTGCTGAGTGTTCAGCGAGTTGCCGTTCATACTCGGCAAAGCCACGGGGATCTTTAGCCAGATACTGGACTCTTGCAGCGCCATGCCCGTAGCTCGCAGCAAAATGCGCCATGCCGCTTTTGAGAATGACCTCAGCATGATCGCGAGCGCTTGCTTGAAAGTCCCGATAATGGGCCGGATGGGCGCCGCTTCCAACACCCGCAAGCGTGAGGGATCGGGCTCTCGAATCAAGGCCTTGAATGCCGTACAAAAGGCCGAAGTGCAAGCTTGCGAAAGCGCCCATGGAAAGCCCAACGATGTGTGCTTGACTGATGGCGAGCCCATCAAGTATGGCGAGGATGTCATCTCGGACGCGCGCTTGTGAGTAGACCTCCCAGTTTTCCGGAATATCGGAGGGGAGGTAGCCCCGTGCGCTATAGCTGATGCATCTATAGCGACGCGAAAAATAGCGCATTTGTGGTTCCCAACTGCGCCAATCCCCTGCAAACTCGTGAACGAAAACGATGGCAGTGCCAGAACCTGCTTCTTCGTAGTAAAGCTTGACACCGTCGTCGGTGCTGATGGTCGGCATAATGCTACTCCTTATAACAATTCGATGAATCGATCACCCGGGCCGCTTCGATGGCTTGTTGCAGGATCGACAAATCGCCGACGTGATTGGCCAGCAAAAGCAAAAGCCTTGCGTTAAGGGCCGCAGAAGCATCATCGCTGAGATTTCGGTGAGCCTCGATAAGCATGTCATAAAAGCGATCATTGGCTTGATAATCGCGCAAGCTAGGGGTGTCGAAATCTTTAAAATGAGGCTCGACGATAAGTTGTCCGATAGGTGGCCGCGACATTGGAGCAAGCGGCGGCGTTGGAGCGAGTGGCGGCGTTGGAGCAACCGGCGGCATTGGAGCAACGGGCGGCTGTGAGGCTGAAACAGATCGCCCGGTCGCCCGCGCAAACGCATCGGCCAGGGCATCAACATCAAGCCTGCGAAACCTTGCAGCCAGATGTTGATCTGGCCTGAGCAGCCAGCAGCAACCCACCGTCAAATCAAGACGGGATTTAATCAGGGGCTGCTGATCGCCGGCTTCAGCTAACTGCATGGATAAATCGATTTCGATCAGCTTGATATTGTTCGACGCGATCCATTGTTGCATGGCAGGGCTTTGCATCAATTGGTCGCTTGCAGCATCGCCTGGAACAAATAAGAGCGCAAAACGACCGTCAAGTTCACGCAGTAGCCAGCGCTTTTGCCCATGGACGATGAGCGGTGCATCGCATAGCGGTGATCCTGGATAAAGCGCCGTCTGAAATTGTTCAGCGGGTGAATCGGGCGTGTTAAGCGGCGAATCAAGATAATGGCTGGGTAGCGATAAGCGCCCTGAATTCACCATGCTGCGTGCAAAAGGGAAATGCCTCGCAAGGTCTAGCGTTGCGTCGCGGAAGGTGCGGCTGTTCGACGATTTAGGTGTTATGAAATCTGTCGATCTTGTTGAATTAAGAATGTTCTCATCGGCAGCACGAAGCCGTTCCTGATCAAAACTGTCAAGCAGGCTGTGCGGCGACTGGCCTTTGATGACCCGTGCTAGCTTCCAGCCAAGGTTGTCAGCATCCTGAATCCCGGAATTGGCGCCGCGTGCACCAAAAGGCGAGACCTGATGGGCTGCATCGCCAATGAATAGTACCGAACCGTGTCTAAAGCGCTGCATACGCCGACATTGAAAGGTATACACCGAGACCCATTCAAGTTCAAAAGCATGGTGCTCGCCGAGCATGGCCTGAATACGCGGGATCACCCGCTCAGGCATTTTTTCTGCTTCAGGATCTGCATCCCAACCAAGCTGAAAGTCGATGCGCCAAACTTTATCGGCCTGTCGATGCAACAAGACCGACTGGTTCCGATGAAAGGGCGGGTCAAACCAAAACCAGCGCTCTGCCGGGAAATCAGCTTGCATGACCACGTCGGCGATCAGGAATCGGTCGGTAAACACCTTGCCTTCAACGTCTAAACCCATCATGCGCCTTATGGAACTTTTTGCGCCATCGGCAACCACCAACCAATTGCAGTCGATGTCATAAACCCCGTCCGGACTTTCGACACGGAGCAAGACCTTGATCGCTTCATGTGCTTCATCAGTCTCGTTGGCTTGTACGGCAATCACCTTCTGGCGCCACCGCATCGCAACCCCTGCTTGCATGGCACGACGCTGCAGTATTTCCTCCAAATGGTACTGCTGCAAATTGATCATCGCCGGACGTTCGTGCCCCGACTCAGCAAGCAGGTTGAAGTGATAGACCTCATGCTCCCGGAAAAAAGTTCGTCCGGTCTGCCAGCTCACGCCTCGTTTCGCCACATCATCGCCCATCTTTAATCGATCAAAAATCTCGAGCGTGCGCTTTGCGTAGCAAACACCTCTTGACCCGATTGAAACCGTGTCATCCTCATCGATGAGCAGGCAATCGATGCCCTGTGCTTTAAGATCAATGGCACAAGCCAGCCCAACCGGCCCAGCGCCCACGACAATCACCGGATAGGTGCTCGCCTGACGATATTCAGCCGGGCTCAATTCCGGCGGTCGTTGGTAAGCGAATTTCGGGTACTGATAGGTTTTGAGCACGGTCTTCTCCAGCTAGCGATATGATCCAGAAGCGGTCGTTGAAGCGAGGCAATCAACGCAGTTCCTCCTTGACGATCTCAATTCATCTTACCGTGCGGCTTCAAAAGGGGAAACAAGCGATGACCGTTCGACGCATGACAGGTCGCGATGCATTTTTGGCGGTTTTGGCTGACGAAGGCGTTAGCCACTTATTTGGTAATCCTGGTACCACCGAACTACCCGTGATGGAAGCGCTTGCGAATTTCCCACAGATTCAATACGTCCTCGGCTTGCAAGAGTCAATCGTGGTTGCGATGGCAGATGGATTCAGTCGCGCAAGCGGCAGGCTTAGCGCAGTGAATTTGCACTGCATGCCGGGACTTGGTCATGCGATGGGCGCGATTTATGCCGCTAAATTTTCAGGCTCTCCGATGATCATCACCGCGGGCCAGTATGAAATCGGCCATGGACTACAAGAGCCTTTGCTCTACGAACCCTTGGTTCCGGTTGCACAGCCGCTTGTGAAATGGTCATTCGAAATCCATCGTGTTCAGGATATCCCGCGGGTTTTGAGGCGTGCGGCAAAGATCGCAACCACACCACCTTGCGGTCCGGTGTTTCTGAGCCTGCCGGGATCGGTACTCGATGAAGAGGCGGAGATCGATCTGATGGCGTCAACCAGAGTGCGCAACGAGGTCGCGCCGGTAGGACAAAGCATGGAGGCTCTGGTCGAGCACCTGATCCGGTCGAAACGCCCAGTGATTCTGGCTGGCCGGGAGCTTGCCGAACAAGATGCTTTTCATCAGGCCTCGACACTTGCTGAGATGCTGGGTGCTGCTGTCTACCTTGAATCTGTTCCTTATAACAGTCGATTTCCTGTTGAACATGTCTGTCATATGGGTGATATCACCCGTAATCAAAAGAAGGTTCGCGACAGCCTATCGGGCTACGATCTGTTGATCTGCTTAGGCGGAGACTTACTTCGTATGTCGGCTTATAGCGATGTCGATCCACTGCCCAAGGGACTGCCTGTTGTGCACATCAGCGAGCGAGACTGGGAACTTGGCAAAAACTATAGCACATCACTTGCGATCCGAGCAGCTGTTAAGTCGACGCTCGAGCTGTTACTACCCCGTTTGAGTGCCCGGATCAGCGATGAACAGCGTTCTGCTGCAGCTCAGAGATTGGAGGGCTTTGCAAGCATAAACTGGTTGGCGAAGCGCAAGGAGGCTGCTGCAGATTTGCAGCAACTTCTCCATCGTCCCGACGCTGAAGTTACAGGCGAAGCTGAAGGCGCAAGACAGGCATCTTTGCTGATTGATCCCGCAATGATGATTTATCAACTGACCGAGCATCTGCCCGAGGATGCTTTGGTGGTCGAAGAAGCGCCGACAACCGCGCCATTATTGCATCAGTTTTTGAAGGTCCGTCAGCCGATGCAGGCTTTCGGTCTGACCAGTGGCGGCTTGGGATTCGGACTACCGGGGGCCATCGGGATCGCTCTGGCGCACCCTGGAAAACGGGTGGTTGCTTTGCTTGGCGATGGCAGTGCCATGTATGCGATTCAGGGCTTATGGACGGCGGCGCATCTGCGCCTGCCCGTCAGTTTTGTGATTGCCAATAATCGAAGCTACCGGATCATCAAAGACCGCTTGATTGCCATGCGTGATTCAGATCGCTTTATCGGTATGGATTTCCAAGATCCTGCCTTTGACTTTACAGCCATGGCGGCGGGAATGGGATTAAAATCTATAAGCATCAACAGGCTTGCCCAATTAGGGCCAGGTTTTGAAGCGGCCTTCAACGCTGAGGGTCCGAATCTGGTTGATGTGCAAATCACTTCGGGCTATGAATAGGCATGCTTCAAAAAGGATGGTGATATGTCAATCAGTCAGCCGATCACGGCTCAGCGGTCGATGAATAAGCACTTGGGACCTGTTGCCACGGGGGTTTATCCGATTGCCCCAACCGCTTTTCTTCCCGATGGCCAAATTGACTGGGTATCGATGGATCGCATGGCCGACTTCTACACAGCGATCGGTGCTGACGGCATCACGATTCTTGGGGTGCTCGGTGAGGCACCGAAAATTGATGCCGAAGAGTCTCTTCAGATCGTCAAACGGATCTCTTCACGGATGAAGGTTCCCGTCATCGTCGGGGTATCCGCTCCTGGCTTTGCGTCGATGCAAACACTCGCCCGTGCCTCGATGGATTTGGGTGCTGCTGGCGTGATGATCGCACCACCGAATACCTTGCGGACCGATGATCAAATCGTACAGTACTACGGTCAGGCTGCTGCAGCGATTGGCGAGGATATTCCCTTTGTGATTCAGGACTATCCCTTGACCTTCTCGGTCCAAATGAGCACACAGGTGATTCGCCGAATCGTTCAAGATAATAAATCTTGCATCATGCTTAAGCACGAAGACTGGCCGGGTTTGGAAAAGATCTCCGCATTACGCAGCTTTCAGCGCGAAGGCAGCATGCGACAGATCGCTATCCTTTGTGGCAACGGGGGTTTGTTTTTGGATTTCGAGCTCGAGCGGGGTGCCGATGGTGCCAACACCGGCTATGCATTCCCCGATATGCTGATCGATGTGGTGCGCCTGCAAGCGATGGGCGAGCGCGACAAGGCGCATGATTTGTTTGATGCACACCTGCCTTTACTGCGTTATGAACAGCAGCCCGGCATTGGCCTCGCCGTTCGAAAATATATTATGATGCGTCGCGGTATTCTGAGTTCCGATGCCCAAAGGCGACCTGCGTCCTCGTTGAGCGCGCTGGCAAGAGCCGAGACTGATTATTTGCTTGCACGACTTGCTCGAAGCGATGCGCGTGCGAAGCTTGTTTCGCCATAGTCTCGCGCCTTTGCCGCAGGGGCCCAGTCGTGGAGGTGCAAAGCAATGGCCATGCATGAGTTTTTAGCCCAGGATCGGGTGATATGGGGCGAGCCGGCCCGCGAAGCAGTGCTTGCTGAAGTTGAGCGACGTGCCGCTTCGCGCATTTTTATCGTGACCGGCAAGACCTTGAATCGCCAAACCCCCTTGATTCGGGAACTGTCGCAGGCGCTCGGCATGCGTTATGTAGCTTGCTTTGATGAATGTATGGAGCACACGCCCCGGCGTACGGTGATCGAAGCTGCCCGGGCCGTCCGATTGGCCAAGCCGGATCTTATCCTCACCGTTGGTGGTGGTACGGCAATTGATACGGTCAAGGTGTTGTTGATTGCGCTCGCTGAGGGCCTTGAGCATGAGGATGAACTCAGCGCCTGGCACTTAGCTGTCAACCCTGACGGCAGTCGGAGGATTCCGAAGGTGAAGTCGCCACCCATGCGGCAGATTGCGGTGTCGACCACACTTTCTGCTGCGGAGTTTTCCAATCTTGGCGGTTGTACCGACGAAAAGCGCAAAGTAAAAGACGCCTACATGGGCACAGAGATCGGCCCAGCCGCGGTGATCCTCGATCCGCGGGCAACCCTTTATACGCCGACTTGGTTATGGCTTTCCACGGGGTTGAGGGCGCTCGATCATGCAATTGAGGGACTGTGTTCGGTCAACCCTTCGCCGCTCATTCATGCGCTTGGTCTGGAGGCGGTAAGACTGCTCAGTAAGGGCCTTCGCCAAAGCAATCAGCATCCCGACGATCTACAGGCGCGTCTCGATTGCCTTCAAGGGGCTTGGCTCGCTGGCATCGGGATTATGCGCGTACCTTTCGGCGCAAGTCATGGTATCGGCCACAGTCTCGGTGCTGTCACCGGGATGAGTCATGGTTACACATCTTGTATCATGTTGCCCCATGTTATGCGTTATAACCATGATAAAACAAAGTTCACGCAAAGCTTAATCGCTCAAGCGATGGGCTCCACCCTCGATGCGCCCGACGCAGTGGCAAGGCTTGTCGAAGAACTTGGTTTGCCGAGTCGATTGAGGGACTTGCAGGTCAAGCCCGAGCAGTTTGATGCGGTGGCTGCCGGCGCTATCGACAACCTATGGGTCAAGACCAATCCTGAGCCCATCACGAAGCAAGCGCAGATTCACGGGCTCTTGGCTAAGGCTTGGTAGGCATGCATCGAAAACGCCATGATTACGATGTGGCGATCATCGGAGCAGGTATTGTCGGGGCGAGCATCGCTTATCAGCTTTCCCCACACCTCAGCGTCTGTTTGCTTGAAGCCGAAAATCAGGCGGGCTACCACAGCACAGGGCGCTCGGCTGCGCTTTATATGGACAGCTATGGCCCTCCTGTGGTTCGTCAACTCACGCGGGCTAGCCTCAGTTTTTTTGAACGATCCCCTGAAGGCTTTGCGCCACAGGCCCTGATCAGTCCTCGTGCAGCGATGATGATCGCATCGCCCGAGCAAGTGCCAGCACTCGATGCACACGAAGCCATGGTACGAAGCACAGGCGCACCGATCAGGCGACTCAACAGTGAAGCGGCGCGTGCCATCGTGCCGGTCTTGCGCCCGGCTGTGGTGGCGTCGGCAAGCATCGAGTCTCGAGCCTTCGATATCGACGTTCATGCGCTGCATCAGGGCTTTTTAAAAGGCGCGGCACAGCATGCAGCCGCCATCCATCTTGGGCACAGGCTTACACGACTGTCTCTGTCGTCCGGCTCGATGCTGGCAAAGCCCTGGGAGCTTGGCTTTGAGCAAGAAGCATTGCCCCGGATCAGGGCCTCGATGATTGTCAATGCCGCTGGCGCTTGGGGTGATCATGTGGCCGCCTTAGCAGGTATTGCGCCGATGGGTTTGGTTCCAAAGCGGCGAAGCGTGTTCACCTTCGCGCAGCCTGCCATAGCGGGTGTAGCAGATTGGCCTATGGTGATTGGTATTGAAGAGGATTTCTACTTCAAGCCCGACGCGGGCCAAATGCTTGGTTCGCCTGCAAATGCCGATCCGGTGCAAGCGCATGATGTTGTTGCGGAGGAACTTGATATAGCAACCGCAATTCATCGCATTCAAACCGTGGCCGATGTTGTGATTCGACGTCCGATTCGTACCTGGGCGGGCCTGCGCAGTTTTGTTGAGGACGGATCCTTTGTGGGCGGCTTCGATCAGCACTATCCCGGATTTTTCTGGGCAATTGGTCAGGGTGGCTATGGTATTCAGAGCGCTCCGGCTGTTGGAGCGCTCTATGCTTCGATGATTCTGGGGCGCCCAGTGCCCACATTCATAGAGAACCAGGGATTGAAGCTCGACGATTTGTCGCCACAACGTCTCAAAAAGTCCTAGATTGCTACGATCGATCTCCAGATAGAACACGTGGGGTACACACAATGACCAAGCAAGAAACGACCATGATGTCTCCCCCCACGCTCGGCGATGGCAAGCATGGGAGCGCGCCTTCTGCTGATTCGATCAGGCAATCGGTCGAGGATTTGCAGCAGTTATTGAAAATTAAAACAACGATGATTGGCATGAAACTCTTTGAGTCTGAAGCGGTGATGGCCTCAATTCCAAAAATCAGGCGACCTAAAAAGCAGCACACCGCCGACCAAATTGTGGGCATGGCTGCCCGTCTTGGATGGACTGTTGGCATCACAGCACAAGATCTTGTTGGCGATCAATGCCGTGGCGTGCTTGGTCTTGCTGTTGAGGACCCCAACTGGCTTGACGGCAGACGCTATGTGGGCGTGTGGCATGCAAGCCAGGAAGATGCGGCGGCTCGACAAGCGGCGCTTGATCGGGTTCCACAAGGTCGGTATCGCGCCATGGCGGTGTCGCCTTTGGCAAGCGGACGGCTCGATCCGCCCGATATCTGCTTGATTTACGCGACCCCCGGTCAAATGATATTGCTGATCAACGCTTTGCAATACGAGGGCTATCGCAAATTCGAATGGCAGGTTGTCGGTGAAACGGCCTGCGCTGACTCATGGGGTCGAGCCCTGGCTCGCGGTGAACCGAGCTTATCGATTCCTTGTTTTGCTGAGCGACGCTACGGCGGTGTCCAAGACGATGAACTTCTGATGGCCTTGCAGCCGCATTACCTTGCCAAAGCCGTCAATGGTCTGCGTTCGCTTGCAGCCAATGGCCTGCGCTATCCGATTGCACCTTATGGGGTTCAAATGGACGTGCGAGAAGGCATGGCTGCGAGCTATTAGGCGCCGACGCCATCATTCAATGTCGAGCACGCTCGCTTTGCTGGTCCGGCGTACATCAACTTCAAAGTGCATGCCCTTGACCGGCGGCCAGCCTGGAAACCAGTGCAGACCGACATGGGCGAGTCCATATTCTTCAAAAGTGCTCCATAAGGGGCTGAGATCTGTCGGGCAATAGATTTGTAGCGAACCCACCGAGTCCCAACGCGCACCGATTGCCCTGACCCGCGCCATCATCACATCAAGTGTGTAGCGTGCCTTTTCAACCATCGCCGTCGCGTCCATCTGATCGCCGCCAACGATCAAGGTGCTACCGTCGGGCTGCAGCTTGTTTTCCGGTTTGCCAGAAACAACAAAGTCAGGGCCAATCAGGCTGCTGTCATGTGCTTGCAGCGGTTCGGTGTAGCTAAAGGCATAAAGTAATGACCTTGCGGGTTTGGATAACAAGGGTGCCATATTGCTCCGGGCCACGGGATTCTTGTCGCCAAGTCGACAACCCAGTGCATGCAAATGCTTGACATAAACATCATTAAACGCATTGAAGTCTTCTCGACTTCGCGGTGTTGGTGAACGGAGTTCGCAGGCCGCCAGAGAACTTGTCGGTCGGTCGACAGTGCGCAAATAGCCCGCCAGCCGTTCAAATCCCTCCTCCATGGGCATAGCTTGCGCAAAACGGACGCGGTGTAAACGAAAACCAGGGTTAGCAACCACCGCATCCGAAAATGCGCCGCCAGCAAGAAATTTGTAATTGCCTGCTTCAAACTCAATCAGTGACATTGTTGATCGCCTCCTAGACCATGCATACAAAAACTCGGCCCCGTGGCATCCCAGCTGCTCAGATGCCCCACTGGGACAAGTAGCTATCGAGTGGCAGGCCGCAAAAAACCGCGGCACCAAACCAGTTGTTGTGATTAAAGGCTTTAAAACACCCGTCCCTGGACCGATCCTTGATGAGATGATAGTGGTAGACCGCAATCAGCGCAGCCGCTGTCAGGCCTAGCCACCAGCCTAGCCCCAAAGCTGCGAGCCTTCCTGCAAGCAGCAATAAACCGAGGGTAACGCCATAAGCCAGCATCACCATCATCACATCGAGGCGACCAAAGGTGATCGCTGAGGTTTTTATACCTAAATGAATATCGTCGTCTCGGTCGACCATGGCATATTCCGTATCGTAGGCGATCGCCCAAAAAATATTCGCGATCAGCAGTACCCAACACACCAGGGGCAGGCTGTTGGTGAGGGCTGCAAAAGCCATCGGTATGCCAAAGCCGAAGGCGATGCCAAGATAGGCTTGAGGGACCGAAAAAAATCGTTTGGTAAAAGGGTAGCTTGCAGCCAAAAAGGCAGCAATCCCCGCCATCAACCAGGTAAGTTTGTTATAAGAAATAATCAAACAAAGCGCGGTCAGCGAAAGCACGGCAAAAACAATCAGTGCCTCCCAGGGCTTGATACGGCCCGCCGTTAAGGGTCGATCTGCGGTTCGCTTCACATGGCGGTCAAAGTCTCGGTCGGCATAATCATTAATCGCACAGCCTGCCGAGCGCATCAGCAGGGTGCCCATCGAAAAAATCAGCACATCGCTTAATTGCGGCATCCCGGCTGATGCCAGCCATAAAGCCCATAACGTCGGCCACAGTAGCAGCAAGGTCCCGATAGGACGATGCATACGTGTGAGTAACCAGTATTCACGCAGTGTTGATGCAATCATGACAGGGGCCTGAGACGCATCAGTCTAGCTTAACCCGCGCTTTGCAAATGGCTTACTTGATCAACGGCCTGCCATGGGATTCGCGTGTGCCACCTTCGATCACGCTAATCACCGGGCTTGAGCTTTGTTCGGCGTCCGCCACTTTCGTGCTCGTTGGATCAGGCTGATGGCGTGTGGACTGCGCCGGTAATGCTGCTTGCATGGGGGCGATGCGCTTTACGATCAACCCGGCGTCGCTGTATTGCTGCAAGCGTTTTGGTCCAATGCCAGGGACTCTGTCGGCAAAATCGCGCAAGTCCTTGAAGGGCTTTTTCTGTCGTGTTTGGATGATTTTTTGCGCGGTTGCGGGACCAATCCCGGCGATGCTTTGTAACTGTTCTTCGCTTGCTGTGTTGGCATCAATCAACGTATTGGCGCCAAGCGGCATCGACAAGAGAGCAAACAACAAGAGCCTGAGTCCTGCGATGCCAAGTGCATTTACAACGGCTGCAGCAACAGCCTGCATCAAGGCCTTGAGGGGACCGAAGGCAAGGCTCGGTCGCAGTTTCCTGCGCAAAGGGTTTTCCACGCCGAATAAGTCTGTGATTACCAAGGTCATCCTCCTTAGCCGATTTGCGAGCCGCTCTTGAGCGGTGGTCCGAAAAAGACCAGCAAGCAACAAAAACGTCGCAAACCACATCGCCGGCTTTACAGCGCTTTAACCATGTACAAGGCCGTCTGCAAGATCAATACCGGGTCACGATGCGAATAACTCATGACGGGTACAAACTGCTGTCCCTAGTTTTCCAACCACGATCCCTGCTGCTTTGTTCGCTAAAACCACGCCTTGCCTTAGATCATGACCGCTCGCCAAGGCCATGGCAAGCACGGCAATGACGGTATCGCCTGCGCCTGTGACGTCATAAACCTCTCGGGCGCGCGCGGGTACGTCGAGCCTTCCTTGTTGATCAAACAAAGTCATGCCCTCGTCGGAACGCGTGAGCAATAAGGCTTCGAGTTGGAGATCATCGATCAGTGCTTTAACGCGCTGCGCCAAATCCTCCTCGCTTTTCCAGCGTCCGATCACTGCCCTAAGCTCAGCGCGATTCGGGGTGAGAACGCTCGCGCCTCGATAAGCACGCCAGTCATCGCCTTTCGGGTCGATCAAGACAGCAGTGTGTTGGGGGCGAACGGGCGAGCGCTGCTTGCGCGCAATGGTGATAAGGCTTTGCAGTTCACCGAGCATGCCTTTGCCATAGTCTGAAAGCACCAAAGCGCCACAGCCAGGCAGGTGTTTAGCCGCCTGCGCATCGCGTTGCGCCAGGAAGTGGTCTTGCGGCTTTGTCTCAAAATCTGCCCTTAGCAACTGCTGCTGCCTGCCAATCATTCTGAGTTTTATGATTGTTCTGAAATCGGGGTCAGTCAGCGATTCGTCTTTGATGCCTGCGTCGCTTGTTAGCCTTTTTATTGCGCTTGAAGCCTCATCAGCACCCAAGGCCCCGATGAGGGAACAAGCACCATGAAGGGCCGTAATGTTACGGGCGACGTTTCCTGCACCGCCTAATCGCTCCTCGATGCGCTCAACCTTCAAGACAGGCACCGGGGCTTCGGGGGAAATTCGTTCGACCTCGCCAAACCAGTAGCGATCGAGCATAACGTCGCCCACGATTAAAACTGGGTGCGGCAAGAACGATTTCTCATCGATAAGAACGGGGTACATTTTCGGTAGGGCTATCTAAGTTAGGGATGTCCAAGGTCGGGTCATCTGAGCAAGGCGGCTGATCAAGCGGGCTGGGGTTTGATCAAGCCCTCGACATTTCGTCGGTCCGGTAGGCCGGGTAACGATCCCATTGATTACAGCCAGGGCACTGCCAGTAGTGACGGTTCGCTTGAAATCCGCAGTGATTGCAAACATAGCCGGCTGATTGAAGCGCGAGTTGCTCGAGCAGCTTGATGATCTCACCGAAGAGCGCCTCATCGTCTGCATGCTTAGCTGCGAGGGCTCGGGCGTTTGATGGATCGGTAGTCATGTCATCCTGATGCTGCTCGTTATGCGGGGCGGCGCTGATGTCTCGGCGCTTGATCTGCGCCAGCATCGAAAGCAGCCCTCGGTGATATGCCCGGTGGGCGGTCAAAAAGGCATAGGCTGCGGCTGGGCCTTGTGCCTTGTCGATGTACCCAAGGAGACTTGTGAGTAAATCGTAGGACGCTGCCTTCTGATAGGTCTTTTCAAGCGCCTCAAAACGCTGCGCTTTCAGAAGGCATTTGCCTTCCCCATGGTTTGTCGCTTCGCTCATGTTGAGCCAGGGTGAGGCAATGCTGGCCGCTTGTTCGGGCCAACGATCAAGAATAAATCGCGCCGCTTCATCGGCTTGGCTCAGCTTGCCGAGCTCAATCGACAGCAGGCAGCTGTCAATCCATGCTCTTGGATGATCGGGTGCGACGGTTTTTGCTTCTCGAAGCGCGAGTGATGCCTCATCTGGCTTGCCTTCTTGAACCAGTTGCTGGGCAATCTCGGCGTGTAAATGGGCGAGCAGGGTTGGCGGAAGGCCCGCTCGTCCTTGTCGCGCGTCGTGGTCGACGATTTCAAGGGCGATCGAGGCAGCAAGTGGCCAGTCCCGAACCCGTTGCGCCAAGTCAAGGCGAAGTTTTTGAGCCTCGTCAGCCAGTGGGCCGTTTCGCAAGCTTTGCAGTGATTGTTCCGCGCGGTCAAAGAGACCGGCCTTGATGTAGTCAAGGGAGAGTTCACGCTGCAACGCGGCGCGACGCTCGGCGGTGAGATCTTGTCGGGCTAGCAAATTTTGGTGAACCCGTATCGCACGATCAGTTTCACCTTTGCGTCGAAAAAGATGTCCCAGCGCAATCTGTAACTCGAGATTATCGGGTTCATGGCGGACCAGTTCGGTAAAGGCATCGGTGGCGCGCAATGGGTCCTCACCAAGTAGTGATTGCAAGCCACGCAGATAGGCCTCTGGCAGGACAGCTTGATGATGGGGATGCTGGCGCGACGATTCTCTGCGCGCCGCAAGCCATCCGAGTGCAAAAAACAGTGCGGCTCCCGGGAGCCACCAAAAGTCAAACTCCATGGGGTTTGTCAGGGAGCGCCACCGGCAGACTAGCGTCCAGCTCGCTGCGCCGCTCCTTTTGCGGATCCGTCTTGCTAGCTGCTGGGGCACCGCCTTCAGCCGCTTTTTGCTTGCTGAGCGCCTTATTGAGCTTGTCGATCTCGCGCCGCTGGGAAAACAACTTTGGCGTCAGTGCAAGCAGTCCCACGATCATCCCGGCAGCGAAAAATCCGACGAGAAAGACAACCAGTGGGGCGCGCCAGACGGTATCGAATCCGACGAACTGGACCTGAACAATGTCAGCATTCGCGAGCGCAAAACCCAGCACAATCAGGAAAAATAACGCTCGAAGCAGCCACTGTAGCGATCGAATCATGGCGGGCCATTAGCGTCGTCACCGGGGCCAAGGTCCACGCGTTTGCGTAACTCTTTGCCTGGCTTAAAGTGGGGGACACGTTTTTCCGGCACCATCACGGTCTCGCCCGATTTCGGGTTGCGTCCTGTTCGTGGTGGTCTTGTCGACAGCGCAAAACTGCCGAATCCGCGAATCTCAATACGCCGCCCCTCAACCAGTGTTCGCGTCATGGCATCAAGCAGCGTTCGTACGGCCAACTCCGCATCTCTCGCGGCCAGCTGAGGGTATTTTTCGGCAAGCTTGGTAATCAGTTCGGACTTTGCGATCGACGAGGCATCGATGTCGCTGGTATCCGCGCTCGAAGCGCTTGAGGGCTCGGGCTGGGACCCGGCTTCAGGGTCCCAGTGGTTGCTTGGTTTAGACATTGATAGCCATCAAGTCTGAGAGTCGATCGGATTTGGCGCAAGAACAGTCTGTTGCGAGTCTATTGCCCCTGGCCGTCGAGTTTGGCACGTAGCAAGGCACCCAAATTTGTCGTGCCTGATTGGGCCGAGTTCTCTGCTTGCATCCGTGAAAGCGCATTGGCGGTCTCAGCGGTTTCTTTGGCCTTGATCGAGAGGCTGATCGAACGGTTCTTGCGGTCGATGTTGACGACCATGGCTTCCACCGAGTCGCCTTCTTTGAAGAATGTTCGAGCATCCTCGACGCGCTCACGAGAAATCTCGGAGGCGCGCAGATAAGCCTCTGTATCCGAGCCGAGATCAACAACAACGCCTTTGGCATCGACCGACTTCACAATACCGCGGACCAGCGAACCCTTGTCGGTCGCCGATGAGAAGCTGGTGAAAGGATCACCGTCGAGTTGCTTGATGCCCAGGGAAATGCGCTCACGCTCGGTGTCGATAGCAAGCACAACCGCCTCAACCTCATCGCCCTTCTTGAAGTCGCGAACCGCTTCCTCGCCAGTCTTATTCCAGGACAGATCGGAAAGATGCACCAAACCGTCGATACCACCGGGCAGGCCAATGAACACACCGAAATCGGTGATGGATTTGATGGCGCCTTTGACCTTGTCACCTTTGCGATGGTTCTCGGAAAACTCTTCCCATGGATTGGGTCGGGTTTGTTTCATGCCTAATGAAATGCGGCGGCGATCCTCGTCGATCTCAAGCACCATCACTTCGCATTCATCGCCTAAAGCGACGATCTTGCCTGGGTTGACGTTCTTGTTGGTCCAGTCCATTTCTGAAACGTGCACCAAGCCTTCAATGCCGGGCTCAATCTCAACAAAGGCACCGTAGTCGGTGATGTTGGTGACTTTGCCAAACATGCGGGTGCCCGAGGGATAACGACGTCCGATGCCTATCCAGGGGTCATCGCCGAGTTGCTTCACACCGAGCGACACGCGATTCTTTTCCTGGTCAAACTTCAAGACCTTGGCTGTGACTTCCTGGCCAACCTGCAAAACTTCGGATGGGTGGCGCACGCGACGCCAAGCCATGTCGGTGATATGAAGCAGTCCGTCAATACCGCCCAGATCAATAAAGGCACCGTAGTCGGTAATGTTCTTCACCAGACCCTTCACGATGGAACCCTCGGCGAGTTGTTCCATCAACTTCGCGCGCTCTTCGCCTTGAGACAACTCAACCACCGCACGACGCGATAACACGACGTTGTTGCGCTTACGGTCGAGCTTGATGACCTTAAATTCCATGGTCTTGCCCTCAAAGGGCGAGGTGTCTTTGACTGGCCTGGTATCAATCAGCGAACCCGGCAGGAAGGCTCGGATACCGTTGGTCATCACGGTGAGGCCACCCTTGACCTTGCCTGTGATCGTGCCGGTGACCAGCTCAGCCTGCTCGAGGGCTTTTTCTAGGTTGATCCACGCTGCTAAACGCTTAGCCCGATCACGCGAAAGACGCGTTTCGCCATAACCGTCTTCGATGGAATCAATGGCAACCGAAACAAAGTCGCCTTCGACGACATCAATTTCGCCACGATCGTTGAAGAATTCTTCGATAGGGATGTAGCTTTCGGACTTCAGCCCGGCATTCACGACCACGAAGTTGTGATCGATACGGATGACCTCGGCGGTAATGACCTCTCCAGCGCGCATCTCTTGGCGGCTGAGAGATTCTTCAAACAATTGGGCAAAGCTTTCAGTCAATGGTGACGATTCGATAGCTGTTGACAAAATAATTTCCTTGGATGGGTGCTACTCGCGCCGACCGTTGATTGGATCAGGTTACCGTCGGGTTGGTGTCCGACGAAAACGGCCAGCGGTGTTAAAAAACCTTTGCCAGCGAGCGCCAGCAAAGACCCGGTTTCCGCTAAAGCCGATTGCCCGATGGCTAGGCAATCTTAGCGATGGCCATCCACCATTGGAGCACTTGTTGTACCGATTCGCTGATACTGAGAAAACTACCATCGAGTAGACGCGCATCGGACGCCGGTGTTAAAGGCGCAATGTCGCGCGATTGATCGCGCGCATCCCGAGCCCTTAAATCAGCAAGCAGATCGTCAAAGTTAACAGAAATTCCTTTTTCGATCAACTGCTTAGTTCTACGGCGCGCGCGCTCTTCAACGTCGGCAACAAGGAATACTTTTAACGCGGCATCCGGAAAGACAACCGTACCCATATCGCGCCCGTCAGCGACCAATCCGGGCGCCGAGCGAAAGGTCCATTGTCGTTGGAGCAATCCTCGGCGCACTGCGGGTTTGGCAGCAAACTCCGAAGCGAGGCTGCCCACGCGTTCCTCACGAATCGCGTCCGTGACATCCTGGCCCTCGAGCACGATCCGGTCTTCATAAAAAATCACCGGCAGAAGGCTTGCCAACTGCTCAAGCTCCTGGTCTGCAATTGGCGTTTTCGGATTGATACCTTGATGGTCAAGGTGCAGGGCGAGCAATCGGTAAAGTGCACCCGAGTCGAGGTAATGAAAATTGAGTGCGCTGGCAAGCTTTCGCGACAGGGTGCCTTTACCGGATGCGGTCGGTCCGTCAACCGTAAGCACAGGTACAGCCTTTGTCATCCCAACCCCGCTCAGACGCTCAAGGCGCAGCGGGGATCGATCCTGAGACCGGCGATCAATCCACAGACGATCGCTGGTCTCATGACTGCTGCCTGAGCTGCATCCCGCAGGATCTCGCCAGTTCGACAAAGCCCGGAAATGAGGTGGCGACATTGTTCGTATCTAGAATGGTGATGTGCTGCGCCGAACGTTGGCCCGCGACTGCAAAGGCCATCGCAATGCGATGATCTCCCAGCGATTCAATGACGCAGCTGTTAAAGCTTCCGTCGGGTTGACCTTCGATAATCATGCCGTCGGCAGTCGCCTGGACTTTTGCGCCGCACGCGATCAGACCGGCTTCCATGGCCGCGATGCGGTCAGACTCTTTCACCCTAAGTTCTTCAGCGCCACGGACCGTGGTTCGACCCGCTGCGAAACAAGCGGCAACAAACAACACCGGAAACTCATCGATGGCCAAAGGAACCAGTGAGCTTGGAACCTCGATGCCTTTGAGTTGACTCGACCTGATGCGCAGATCGGCAACGGGTTCACCGCCGACTTCCCTTGGGTTCATCAGGTCGATACGGGCACCCATCAGCTTCAGGATCTGGACAATGCCGGTTCGGGTCGGATTCATACCGACATGCGCCAGGATCAGATCCGAACCGGGAATAATCGAGGCGGCCACGAGAAAAAAAGCGGCTGAGGAAACATCTGCTGGGATATCGATCTCACAGGCATGCAGCTTTTGGCCGCCTTGAAGGCTGCGAGCGGCACCATCGATATCAAGCTTCACACCAAACCCCTTGAGCATGCGTTCGGTGTGGTCTCTCGTGGGTGCAGGCTCGTGAATTCGGGTGAATCCTTCCGCATAAAGACCGGCAAGCAGCAGGGCGGATTTTACTTGGGCGCTCGCGATCGGCATCGAATAATCGATGCCATGTAGCCCCGAGCTCGCCAGGATACGCACGGGCGGTCTGCCTTCGCGGGTGACGATTTGCGCACCCATCATCGCGAGAGGATCCGCAACCCGCCGCATCGGTCGCTTGGAAAGTGACTCGTCGCCCATCAGCGTGCTGGAAAAGTTTTGCCCTGCGAGCAAACCCATCATGAGTCGCATCGCGGTGCCTGCATTGCCGCAGTCAAGGTCATGATCAGCCCCGGTTAGGCCGCGCATGCCAAGTCCTAGCACCTTCACCTGACCCTGCTCGGGACCCTTGATGCGCACCCCGAGTGCTCGGAATGCATTCATGGTGGAGATGGCATCTGCGCCTTCGAGAAAACCGCTTACCTGGGTTTCGCCTTCAGCGATCGCTCCCAGCATGATCGCGCGATGCGAAATCGACTTATCGCCGGGCACGCGTATGGTGCCTCGCAAGGGGTTGCTGCCGCCTGTGGCAAGTAAAGATTCCCGGTTGGGTTGCGTGGCAGCGTTCAAGCAAAATCTCCTCGGAAAGGCGATGAAGGGAAAACCTTAATCATGTTGTGACGAGCCTCGACGAAAGGCGCAGCATACGCAAAGCAAATCGCTAAGGCGGGGATCGTGCTGAGATGAGGGTCTCAAGCAAGGTCCTGGAGCCCTTGTCGCCATTGTGAGGCCTTGGTGAGCAGTTCGACGAGCGCTGCGCGGTCGTCTTGTTCAATGCGCTCAATAAGATCGCTGAGTGCTTGTCGATGGCGTTGTGCTGAAGCAAGCGTCGCCGCTTTATTGGACAATAAAATATCGGTCCAGAGTGCTGGATCACTGGCTGCGATTCTTGTGGTGTCCTTAAGCCCGGCTCCGGCACGCGCCACACTGTGCTCGGCTAGCGGGCCGCGCGCGATGCCAAGACAAAGCGCAAAGGCTGCTGCATGCGGCCAGTGGGACACTTCGGCATAGACCTCATCGTGAAGCTTTGCGTGAATCGTGGCAGTACGCGCGCCAAGCGACTGCCAAAAGCGGCTCACGACATTGAAACTTTCAACCGCTATGTCATCCCCTTGGCAAAGCAGCACCATGCGATTCACAAACAAATCCGGATTGGCTGCCGCGGCGCCGCGTCGCTCTGAGCCTGCGATCGGATGGGCTGGAACAAAAACGGCTTTATTGGGACCAAGCGCTTCGGAAGCGGCCACAATGCCTTGCTTGCTGCTGCCTGTGTCCGTCAATCTGGTAAGCGGTTTACCCTCACTGGCTTGTTGCGCCAAGCACTGAGCGATCAGGGGCATCAAGTGCATGATCGAGCTCACGGGCGCACTCAAAACCACCAGATCGGAGCCTTCCAAACAATCCGTTGCCTGCTCGCAAACATGGTCGATCCAGCCTGCGGCAAGCGCAATCTTGGCGTCTTCGCCCGGCGAGTAGGCCACGATTCGAGTGGTAATCTCGCGCGACCTCACGGCGGCGGCTACCGAGGCACCGATCATGCCGACGCCGATAATCCCAATCTGCCTCAAAAGCGTGCCCGTCACGGCGTTTTCGTGTGTGATTGAGGGGCAGGGATATGAAGTGCGTTTGCAAGCGCGGCTAAGAAGGCCTCGTTTTCCTCGGGCAGTCCAACAGAGACCCGTAACCATTCAGGAAGGCCGTAATTGGCAACCGGCCTAACAATCACGCCAGCGCGCAGCAGCGATTCATAGACGGCCGCAGCATTGCCAACCTTTACCAGGACAAAATTTGCATAAGAGGGCAGGTAGGGCAGCTGCATGGCGTTAAAGGCTGATTGCAGTTGTTCGAGACCCTGGCGATTAAGTGCATAGCTCTTGGCAAGAAAAGCGTCGTCCTCCAAGGCTGCTGTTGCAGCAGCAAGCGCAAGGCTATTGACGTTGAAAGGCTGGCGCAATCGGTTCATCAAATCGGTAATACTTTCTTGAGCGATCGCGTAGCCGATGCGTAACCCAGCCAAACCATAGGCTTTGCTGAGGGTGCGCGAAACGATTAGATTGGGAAAATTGCGGACCCAGGCCACACTATCCATCCGCACTTGTGGCGGCAGATAATCGCTATAGGCCTCATCAAGCACCACAGCCACCTGTGGCGGAATTTGCTTGAGCATCGCATCAATTCTTGTTGCTTCAAGAAAGGTGCCGGTTGGATTATTCGGGTTTGCAACAAAGATGATTCTTGTATCGGCATCGATCGCCTTGACCATGGCGTCGAGATCGTGCCCCAGATCTTTGGCAGGAACAACCACATGTCTGGCCCCGATGGCCTGTGTCGCGAGGGCATACACCGCAAATGAATGTTGTGCATAGATCGAAGCGAGACCTGGCTGCAGGAACGCGCGCGCTGCCAATTCAAGCACATCGTTCGAACCGTTACCGAGCGTTATCCACTCGCTCGGGACCCGATGCTTTTTCGCAAGTGCTGTTTTAAGTTCAAAGCCATTAGAGTCCGGATAGCGACCCAGATCGGCTGCTGCCGCTTGCATGGCTGCAAGTGCCGAAGCCGGGATGCCGAGCGGATTTTCATTGGACGCAAGCTTCACGATGGCTTGCGGATTTAAACCGTATTCGCGGGCAAGTTCCTCGATTGGTTTGCCCGCGCGATAGGGCGAGATTGCACGGACATAGGCCGGCGATTGATCAAGAATCCTACTTGCTGTCATGAGCTGATACCTTTTAACGCGATCCTCATGCTTCATGGGCGCGCGGATAAGAACCGATGATCTTGATGAATGCGGCGCGTTGCCGCAACTCCTCAAGCGCTGCTGCGACCGAAGCATCGCTCTGATGACCGAGGATGTCGATATAAAAATAATATTCCCAGGTGCCCTGACGTGCGGGTCGGGACTCAAAGCGCTTCATCGAAACACCGTGTCGCGCAAGCGGCTCGATAAGGCTGTGTACCGCACCAGCCTTATCGGGTACGGAAAGAATCAAGGATGTCTGATCCATCCCGGAGGCTGCGCAGGCATAGCGACCGATCACAGCAAATCGGGTTCGATTATGGGGGTCGTCCTGAATGGATCCACAAGTGATATTTAAACCATATCGTGCTGCAGCAAGCTCGGAAGCGATACCTGCCGTATCGGGGGCCTGCGAGGCAAGTCGTGCTCCTTCGGCATTTGAGGACACTGGAATCCTCTGCGCAGCGGGCATGTGTTTGTCGAGCCAGGTAGCACATTGTGCTAGCGCTTGGGGATGCGCACAGACTTTTGTGATGTTTTCCAGATCGTGATGCAAGCTCAGCAAATTATGCTTCACAGGCAGGGAAACTTCGGCGCTGATCACCAAGGCTGATTGCAGCATCAGGTCAAGCGAGCGATTGACCGCGCCTTCTGAGGAGTTTTCAACCGGAATGATGCCAAAATCGGCTTGTTGCGCCTCGGTGGTGCGAAAGACTTCATCAATACTGGAGCAGGAAACCGGTTCAACGCCATGACCGAACTGTTTAAGTAAGGCGATTTCCGAAAAGGTACCCGAAGGTCCCAGAAAGGCGACGCGCAGTCTACGTTCAATTTCTCGACAACCCGAGATGATTTCGCGCCAGATCGATTCGATCCGGTCACCAGCCAGGGGCCCTGTATTGGCCTGTCTGAGGCGTTGAATGATCTGGGCTTCGCGTTCCGGTCGCCAGATCGGCGCCTTGTGATCCTCTTTTAAATGCCCGACCGACTTCGCAAGCGCCGCTCTTTTGCAAATGAGCGCGAGTAATGCATCATCAACCGCGTCAATCGACACACGCAGGTCAGCAAGTGTGTTTTGCGCCTCAGCCATATCGTTTCTCGAATGCTTTCATAAAGGCCACGAGCGCCTCAACCCCTGCAAGCGGCATTGCGTTATAGATTGATGCACGCATGCCGCCAACAAGCCGATGGCCTTTGAGCGCGAGTAAGCCTGATGCCTGACTTTCCTTGAGGAATTGGGTGTTTAAAGTTTCGTCACGCAGGAAAAAACACACATTCATTTTTGACCGGTACGCAGGCTCAACCAGATTGTAATAAAAATCAGTTTGATCGATGGTGTCGTAAAGAAGCCTGGCTTTTTGTGCATTGACCTTAGCGATTGACTCGACCCCGCCTTGAGCAATCAACCATTCAAAAACCAGCCCTGCGAGATAAATACTGTAAGTCGGTGGTGTGTTGTACATCGAATCGTTTTCTGCAACGATCTGATAATTGAAAGCAGAAGGACACAATGGATGGGCTCGCCCCAAGAGATCTTTTCTAACAATGACAAAAGTCAATCCGGCGGGCCCGATGTTTTTCTGTGCGCCACCATAAAGCACGCCGAATTGGGAAACATCCAGGGCCTCCGAGAGTATCGTTGAACTTACATCGGCAACCACAGGCATAGCTGCCGGTGCCTGAAAGGGCGCATCACCACGATCGATCAAGCCGTCAAAGGCCAGTCCGTCGATGGTTTCATTGACGCAAAGATGGAAATAGGCACCCTCCGGGTCGATTTGCCAGTCCGATCGTGTCGGCAAACGTTGATAACGTCCCTTCGCATCGGCGCCGTTAGCGACAATCTGCACCTGGCCGTAGCGCGAAGCTTCTTTTGCCGATCGGGCTGACCACTGTCCGGTGATCAAGTAATTCGCTTTACCTTGGGGGAGCATGAGGTTGAGGGGTACGATGCCGTTCTCGCCGATGGCACCGCCTTGCATGAACAAAACCGCATAGTCCTCAGGAATCTTCAACAAGCTTCGGAAATCATGGCTCGCTTTGGCGGCAACTTCCATGAAGTCCTTGCCTCGGTGACTGACTTCCATGACCGAAACGCCCATGCCGCGCCAATCGAGCATTTCAGCCGCAGCTTTTTCCAGAACCTCCGTGGGCAGTGCCGCGGGGCCTGGTGAGAAGTTAAAAACGCGATGAGGGGCTTGATGGCTTGTCACGAACAAAGGCTCCTCTGAGAAGTCTGAAAGCCTGAACAATCGATCGCAGTTTAGGCCTGATCGGGATCGTCACCACGCTCACGACCTTCGCCGGTTCTATCAGGTGCCTGGGCCTGATCGAGCGATCCTTTGCTGCCGGGTGCTGTTTCCGGATCATGCGATGCCGACCCTTCCGGATCATCGCTGCTAAGTTTTTCGGTGTCGGATTCCACAACACGTTGCAGACCACTGAGTTTTGATCCGTCATCGACCGCAATCAAGGTCACACCCTGGGTTGCCCGACCCATTTCACGCACTTCAGCAACCCTTGTACGCACCAAAACACCGCCGGTGGTGATCAGCATGATTTCATCATCCGGGTTAACCAAGACGGCAGCAACGACTTTGCCATTTCGCTCGGAAGTCTGAATCGCGATCATGCCCTTCGTGCCCCGACCATGACGGGTGTATTCGCTGATGGGCGTTCGTTTGCCAAAACCGTTTTCTGTGGCCGTCAATACCGACTGGGTTTCCGATTCAGCAACCAGCATGGCGATAACCCGCTGTCCCTCATCCAGGCTCATGCCGCGGACACCCCGCGCCGCGCGCCCCATGGGACGCACATCATTTTCGTCGAATCGCACTGCTTTGGCGGCGTCTGAAAAGAGCATCACATCGTGGGCGCCATCGGTGACTGCCGCGCCGATCAAAAAGTCGCCCTCATCAAGATCGACCGCGATGATGCCTGCCTTGCGGGGATTGGAGAAATCGGTGAGCGGCGTCTTCTTGACCGTGCCGAGCGCTGTGGCCATGAAGACGAAATGATCATCATCAAAATGTTTCACCGGTAGTACCACGGTGATCTTCTCAGCTTCGGTCAGCGGAAACATATTGATGATCGGCCGACCCCGGGCATTGCGCGAACCCTGAGGAACCTCCCAAACTTTAAGCCAGTAAACCCGGCCTCGGTTTGAAAAGC
>Ga0214923_10001343_pt1 | contig 35188 bp, 15 predicted proteins | sample LL1510_MetaG_FD_177993 | JGI IMG/M metagenome (GOLD analysis project Ga0214923, IMG submission 177993) | Freshwater microbial communities from Lake Lanier, Atlanta, Georgia, United States - LL-1510 | ecosystem: Environmental > Aquatic > Freshwater > Lake | place: USA: Georgia | collected...
GGTATCCCGAATTATGGAAATATTTCCTTGGGTATGAACTGGTCGAAAGATTTGCCAGTACGACTCATGGGCGCTCGAAGCCTTGGTGGTTTTTTCTTCCTATCCTGCTGATTGGGACGGTCCCGTGGACCGGGTTTTTGCCGGGTCTCATCCGGCAGTCCTTGATCAAGATGAAGGGCAAGACATTGTCTCCGGTCTTGTGGGGTGTTGGGGCGGCGATCGTGATTCCGTTTATTGTGGTGAGTTGCAGTGGATCGAAGCTTCTGACGTATATTCTTCCGATCTATCCGCTTTTGGCGTTGGCACTGGCGATTTGGTTGAGTGGGCAGGTTTGTCCCCGCTGCGAAAAAACAGGTTGGGGATTTGCGCTGATTTCCCTGGGGGTGCTCGGGCCGATGCTTTGGTGTGTGCGTTATGTTTGGAGCGAAGCGGCGGAGGTGACACCTTCTCCGGGCTATCTTTTGGTAGCGACGCTTTTGGCGGTCATTCTGGTTTTGGTTTGGGGGATCAAAATTAGAAGGGGGGATGTGCTGGCGAAAGTGGGTTGGATTGCGGGAGTGGCGATCTTTCTATGGCACGGGGCCAGCTGGGAGATGGAGCGGATCAATGATCTTTTTGGAAGGCAGGCAAGTGTTTGCTCCTTGGCGAAGTTAGCGAACCACCATCAACCTGAGCGTCTCTTTATTTATCGGGCGCGGGCGGCAGGTTTGCTTTTCGTGACAGATCGAAAAGTGTGGATCAGTCGAGCGGATGCGGATGTTGTCGTGAAACCGTCTACTGAGGCGGAGGGTCGACTATTTGAGAAGCCAGGTGATTTGAAGCAAGGATTGTCGGCGGGTCAAAAAGTGGAGGGAATCACCTTGAGGCAAGTATTTCGGGAGGAGTTTGATCCCAAAGAGTGGGAAGTAACGGGCAGGGCTGGGGAATTTCTGTTGATCCGTGGATACGGGGTCGAAAAATAAACCTACCGGCGGAGGGGGAGGAGCGTAGGGTGGTGAAGGTAGGAAATCTTTTTAGTATTGAAATGTACCCTGATTCGTTGGCGTAGTTCGATCACCTGGTGGCACGAAAACGCGGGCAGGCTCATCACCGGTGAACGTCTTTGGAAGGGTAGAAGTGGTTTCGTTCTCGCTCAGACCAAGAGACCTTTTGATGATTAGTGTTGGAGTGTGAAGCGCAGGTAAAGGAATCGTTTCTCGTTGCTTTCCACGGGCAGGGAGTCACGCACGGCAAAGACCAGTGGCGTGTCAGTCACCGTCACCGTGGTGAGGGTGCTCCAGGCCGCAGGGTCGGAGAGGGTGCCGGCACTGAGGCCCTCAATGAGTACATTTGTTACTGACTGGTTGCGAGTCACGCTGAGCTGTAGGTAGGTGTTGCCATTGATTTGGACCTGACGGAAGGTGATCGGGTTGGCGCTGGCAACAGTCGGGTTCTGACCGGTTGCGTATTCGACAAGGTTGACCAATCCGTCGCCGTCAGGATCCCCGGTCGGTGACGAGTCACCGCCGGCCCAGTTGTAGCCACCAACCCAGGTGGGATAACCGGCCGCGTTGACCGTCACGCTGACAGTGGTCGTCGCGTTGGTGTAGTAGAATGTATCTGCCGGAGTGAAGGTGACGGAGCATGAGCTTGTGCCAGCGGCTGGCTGAACGTTCGGATCCGTCCAGGCAAAAGTGCCTGCGACCGAGGCCACGCCGCCACTGAGGGTGGAGGAGGCGAGGGTTTCGCCGCTGTTGATGGCGGAGGCGATCGGCGGGATCGTCACCATGGGAGTGGCTTTCAGGATGTTACCGACGGTCACATTTAAAACCCCCGTGCCGGTAATACTTTCGGTTTTGTAGTGGGCGTTGGAAGTAAGGCTTCCCCAAGTGCCTTGGGCTTGTTCGCCACCCTGAAGGATGAGTTTGCCGATGGTGTCGGTTCCGCTGAAATTTAGATCCAATGTTGCCCCTGTGGCGATGGACACATCGGCACCGTCCGCCAGCGAGGGGTTGGCCATGGACAGAATCCCGCCGGTGACGCTGGTGCTGCCAGAATACTTATTGGTGCCCGAAAGAATCCAGCGGCCGTTCCCAGCCTTCGTCAGGTTGACGAAGGCTCCTGCACCGGAGTTGTTCGTGATGGTGCCGGCGATGGTGTTGGCGTCGGTGTTGGTGCCGCCGAGGGTCAGCGTACGGGAACCGGCGGTGGTGTTGGCCGTGCTAACATTAAAGCTGGGGTTATTGAACCGCAGGCCCGTGCCACCATTGGCGCCGTTGTTGTTCACGATCGCGCTTCCCGAGCCATTGCCTGAGCCGATCCGGATCTGGCGATCAGTTGGATTGCCGTTGCCGACATAGTTCAGGGTGCCACTGCCCCCACCATATCCAACCCGGATCGAGGTGTTATTACTGCCTTTGCCGAGGGAGCTGGCCACGCCGTTGCTGGCGATCGAGGTGAATTCTAGCGTCCCGTCATTGATTCTGATCTCCCCTGTGAAATCGCTTGTCTCGCCCGTAAGCGAAAGCTTGCCGGAGCTAATTTTGGTCAGGACCCCGGGACCGCTGAGCTGGCTTTCGACCCGTAGCGTTGAGGTGGTGGCAACGCCCAAGGTTAAATTATTCGATCCCCGAGTAATCGTGCCATTCAGTGTCAGGTTGCCTGTGCCTGTCGTTTGGATGGTCTTCTCTCCTGTTGAATTCCCCAGGAGGATCGTGCGGTCGGTGCTGTCACTGATGCTGGAGCCGTAGGTCAATGTTGCGGTGGTGGTTCCGGAGGAGGCACCGAGATTGATCGCGCTACCTGCGCCGAGTGCACCCGGAACGTTGCGGTTGCCGATCGTCGCGTTTCCCGAGCTGGCCCCGACCTGCACCGTGCCAGCATTGATCGTGAAATTTCCAGTGAAGGTGTTGACGCTCCCTCGAATAAGCAGGTTGCCCGCACCCTCCTTGGTCAGACCAAAGTTGCCCGCCCCGCTAATCACCGATGGGGTATTGGTGGTTCCATAATTCAGATTATGACCCGCTCCGACATTGATTGTGCGGTCTCCACTGAGAATCAAACCCAAGATCATGGTGTCCGTAGTGCTTCCCGTCCCGCTATTCGTGGCCGCTGTGGCGATGTTGCCTCCGAGGGTGATGGGGTTGCCGTTAAGGGTAAAGCCTGTGCTTCCCGCTTTGGTGTTGGCGAAGGTGATGCTGCCGAACAGCGTGCCAGCCGTGAGGTTGTTGGTGGAGCTGAGTTGATTCGTGCCGGAAAAAACCAAATCGCTACCCGCGCCCGGGACAGCACCATTCCAATTCGCACCCGTATCCCAGTTGGCACCAGCACCCCCACCTGACCATGTTTTGGTTACGAACGGGCTGACCGTTACGTCGATGGTTCCTATGGTGGTGGTGTAGCTCGCGCTATCCGTGGGCGTAAAGGTGACCGATTGTGAGCTTGTGCCAACGGGTGGCTGAATGGTCGGATCCGTCCATGTAAAAATGCCTGGGACAGAGGATGCACCGCCCGTGAGATTGACGGAGCTCAGGAGTTGCCCCAGCACGATCATCGCTGCCGAGGGAGGGGTCGTAATGGTTGGCGTCTGTAAGATGCCGGTGGTGAAACTCGTTGCGTCGCTCCAAGATTCGATGTTGGCACTAGTCACACGGAAACGGGCGTAGTAGGTGGAGTTCTGGGACAAGCCGCTCAATACCGGACGGAGTACGGTTTGCACATCGGTCGGTACGGTGGTGCCGAGGTCCCTGGCAGAGGACCAGGAGCTCGGGTTTGTGCCGCCATCGGTCGTGCCGTAGTAGACGCGGTTTTGGGTGGCAGCGGAATTGGGAGCCACTCGTACGCATTGCAAGGTCGCTGCAATGGCACCCACCGACGGTGGTGCATCCTGCTTGAGACCTTCCCAGGCGCTGATTCCAGCGGTCCAAGCCGCGATGCCGCGCTCATAGGCACCGCTATCTGGTTTGCCGTCAGCGACCCAATCGTTGACCCCCGGCAGGATTACGCCCTGGCCGGTTGTTTCCTCGTAGGTGAAGGTTCCGGTCCACTCCCCTTTGTTGAAGCTAAAAGTGGGGGGAACATTTGCCGTTCCATTGGGTGTTGTCCAGGTCGTGATCCCATTAGTGGATGGGGGATCGATGGCGGGAGTGCTTGTCTTCGGACGGAAGTCTCTTTGCGCAATATTCTCCAGACTTGCCCCAGAGTCGGTCAGCACCAGATTATTTTGGGCGATATAGATCAGGTGCTGGTTGGTGTCTGTCCAGTAGGGAACACTAGTTTCCGAAGGGTAGGAGTTGTAGGTGTTTTCGTTGTAGCTGCCGCAATCGAAGAGCGTGTTATGATACAAGGCATGGCCGTCGGCCGGAGAGTTCATTTTAATTCCGTCTTGCAGCGCCGTGGATACGCTGGTGCCAAAAAAGTTCCACACCACATTGTGGTCCACTTGAAAGTTGCGGTTGAAATTATCGAGGTAAATGCCCTTGCTCAAGGGATCATTCAGATTGCCGTCGTGCACCCAGTTATAGGCGATCCTTGTCTTCTTTCCGCTGGGACTGAGGGCATCGGTGTAGGAGGTGTAGATCACACCCAAGTCTTTGCAGAGCTTTCCTGAACCGTAGAGATCGTTGAACACGATCGTGGAACCGACTCCATTCGGCTCAATAACATCGCGCCCGCAATCATAGGCCGTATTGAATGCGAGTACCTCACCCTCGCCATCCAGCACCACGCCACCAGTAAAAATGCCGGCGTAATTCGCGTTGAAAATCTTATTGCGGGTGATGATGTGTCCCGTGCCACTCGTGTACACGCCAGGCCCAGCCGTATTGGAAATGGTGCAATTTCGAACGGCGCCGCCGCTGCCACCCAGAACCACCCCACCGCCTTGGGCGGTGCCACCATCCCTTTTATACCCGTTGCTGAAGGTAAGAAAGTGGCTGAGGTAACTCGCATCACAGTCGCTGAGCACGTTGCCAACGCCATTCAGTTTGATGGCACCTCCGACCGTCTTGATGCCGCGCACGGTGATGTAATCCAGCCCATTGATGTTGACACACCAGTTCCGGCGCTTGATCTCGACCCGACGACTACTCGGATCACCGCCTCCCATGGGGCGCAGGGAAAGCTGTCGAGTGGCAGGGGCAAAATACCACTCTCCATCCGCATCCAGCAGATTGAGCAGGCCGTAGACAAAGCCAATGCCCGTCTTGCTCTGCCATGACTCAGTGCCAGGCCACCATGGGGTGGATTTTGTGGCGAGATCGAAGGTGAGCGTGCTCCCCGAGCTATTGGTCACAACGGCGTTCTGCCATGACCAGGCGCCTCCAAACGCTCCCATAAACCGCGCGTTGGCATAGAAGTTGTTCGACTTTCCGCTGAAGGTTGATGAGGTGATGGTGTTGTTCGGAACATCGGAGTCTCGGCTCATGGTCACCGAGGTCGTGGCCGGATTCAGTAACCCGCCCGTACCGAAGTTGGGAAAGCGTGCCTCGTGCTGCATGACTCCATCGACAAAGACTTGATCATAGCCTGACGTGACTGTGGCATTCAGCCCGCTGGGAAAATCATCCACCGTCGCCAGTTCATTATCGTCAAACTCATCCCGCAGAACCGTGCTGGTACCCGCTGTCACGTTGTATGAGCCGACAGTGAATTGGAACTTTTGGGTCAGGTCAGGCGTCGGCGAGGCGTTCTCCTGAGCGAAGATTTGCAGATGGGAGGTGCTGCCGTTCCCGCTGTCGCTCCAGTCGGTCTGCGATATGGCCCAACTGCCACTGTAGGTTCTGTCCCCGCCAGTGGAGCGTTTCACGACGAGAGTGTAGGGCACACTACCCCCAGAAGCGGGTCCCAAGGTAAGATCGTACCCGTTAATCCCTGTCAGGGTTTGTCCTACAACTTCCGAACCAAGAGAATTTGCTGTGTTTTTCTTCAAATACAGACTCATTTTTCCTGTTCCGTCAAAGCGGACCGTCGCTGCATCGTCGGATGCATACGCACTCGTCGATACCGTGTTGGAGGTTGTCTGGGGCGACATGATGCTCAACCAGAGGTAGGCATTGGCACCTGGTAACGCTTTCGTACCCGTGCTGGCGATACTCAAACCGCGCACTTTCCAGGTGACGGCCTGCGAAAAGAAATTCCAAGCGGAACTCGGGGTCACACTGGTCATCGATTTTGTCGTTGAGCCTGTTTCATTGACCATCGTTCCGTCCAGTTCTCCGCCATTCTCCACGAACTGGGAACCAGCGGATGAAGGACTGGGCGAACTCCAAAAAGAGACCGGTAAAGAGCCCGAAACGGTGGCGGTGTAAATTCCATTGCCCGCCGCTGTCCAAGGGCCTGTCACTTCATCAAGTGCTGATACGGTGACCGATTCTCCTGGGTAAGCTTCGATCACGATCGGGTTTTGAGCCGTGCCACTGCGCGGCGGATTGATCGCCTCGCGGTACGTGCCTGAGCGGAGTTGGACCGAATCCCCCGGCTGCGCCACGGAGAGGGCTTTTTCGATGGTGGAAAAGGGGGTGGTCAAGTCGCCGTTGGTCGAAGTGTCGTTTCCCGACGGGGAGACAACATAGGTGACGGCGTGTCCAATTCCGAAAGGGTAAAACAAAAGCCCCAGAAAAATCAGTGCGCGACAGGATTGCATCCACCGTACAAGGGTGAAAAGGGATAAGGACCTCGAGGGGAAGCGGTCGTTCATAGAATGGACGAAGTCCACATCAACATCTTGGAACTATCTTCGGGCATTACTACCTAGAGAATACGACAAGGAACAGATTCTCGTACTTGCCGGAAAGCTGTTTAGCGAGACGCCGGGTCTGGCGAATTGATTGGAGGAATCTTTCCGATCATCGATTGGATCCGGTACTTCTTGGGAGTTAAACCGGTTTTGGATCGGAAAAAGGTCCGGAAATATTCCAAGGAGGTGAATCCGGATTCCTTCGCTACCTCGGCAATCAAGCACGTGCTATTTTGCAAAAGACCCTTGGCCTTCGTGATACGTGCCTTCCAGATTTCCTTGGCCGGGCTACTTTTCAGGCAGACGAGAAACCGGCGCTCCAGCGCCCGCCGAGAAAGACCGACGTGTTGTGCCACATCCTGCACTTGGATCGGTTCCCGAAAATGGTTCCTGATGAACTGCAGAGCCAGGGCAACCGATCGATTGGAGGTCTGAGAAGGAGGAATTGAAGAGGGATTTCTGGTGGTTCTTTTTATGACCTTTTTTGTGCCCCTGAATGTCACGACATCGAACCCTAAAAGGAGGAACTTTTCTCAGGAATGGCTCAATCTGATCTTCTGATGGTGAATCTTGTCCGAAATATCCGTTGCAAGGCGAAACTTGATTCGGCCGATTTTTGAAAACTGCTTTTTTCTCGGGCGCTTTACCATTTTGTTTAATAGCCAAAAGCGACATTTTCATGTCGATCCTTGACCTTTAGGTTATTTAATAAAGCTCGGAATTAAAAAGGTAAATGCTGTAAAGCATTATTAAAGAAATGGATACATATAATATATATAGGTCATAAAAAATGCAAAGTACCTGTCATGTTAATTCAGGGACCAGGGTGTCGCAAAACCACCCTTGATAACTAAAAGTCTACAAGCAAATTGGTCAGGTGCCACAGTATGTCCAAAATGTAGGGGTTTGGATTGTTGGGATGCGTAGGTTTGTCCGCCGTTTCATCACTTATGGATTGCTTGCCTCCTTGTTCATCCTTGAGATGCCTAGGGCTGGCGCGGCTGAAATTACGATTACAAATGCATCTGGGACAGGCATCACCGGCACAAATAATTCGAGTGCTTGGACTGCAGCAAACGGCCTAGCGAACACGATGACTTGGACCAACACAACCACTACCTGGACGAACTCTTTTGCCTCGCCTGCGACTGCAGGAGGCGCCCCTTATTTCAACGGCATTAACTGGGGCAGTAGTGAATCTGTAAATGGGTTGGTCATTGGTGGATCTTATGCAGCCACCAACGTAGGGACGCTTGTTGGGTTAAATCCTTTTGTGAATGTTGGGTCGGCGACTGGTCTAATTAAAGTCAACGGAAGTTTTGCTGGATCGAACGGATTGACGAAAACCGGTTCAGGAAAGCTTCAGTTTGGCGCAGCCACATTTAATACTTTTACCGGAGGTCTTCGGATCGATGCTGGTACGGTTAACTTTTCAGCCGCGACTAACGTGCCCACTTCCAATGATCTTTTTTTGCGGGGTGGAACACTCAACTTCGGGTCGGCCCTGAATCTGACCTTCGCAAACGTGACCTGGGGAGATGGCGCCCTTACAGGTACTGTAGGAAGTTCCCTAACCGCCGCCAGCTACACATTGACCAACACAGTGGACATAGCGAACGGCTATGTTTTGGCGGGAACAGGTGGGTTGAATAAAAGCAGTGGTGCGGGGAATTTTACACTCAACGCCGCCAACACCTTTGGCGGCGCTGGGGTTACCAACACTGTTTCGGCCGGGACTCTGACCCTGGGCAATGCGAATGCCTTGGGAAGCACGAGCAACTCGTTTGAGCTTCGTGGCGGAACCCTGGCCTTAGGTACTTATAACCCCACCTTTGCCACCTTCACGTTCGCGGGGGGAAATCTCTCTGGAACCACCAACACCCTGACGGCGAGCAGCGGCTTTGTGGTGACGGCGTCGAGCAACTTGACCATCCCCAACTCTCTGGCGGGAGCTGGGGGTTTTACCCAGAACGGTTCGGGAACAACGACGCTCCAAAAAGCCAACTATTCGGGGACGACAACGGTCAGTCAGGGAAGTCTGGTCACCACTGGCACCAACTGGACTGCGACGGTCACCCCGAGCACCATCTCGATGGTTTTCACCGGAACAGTCGCTCCGGGGAATTACAGGATTTATCCTGGTTCTTTTACCGGGAGTCAGACTTTGTCGACCCCGACGGGTCTTTCGGCGGGTCAAACTGCCACTTGGAATGCGGCGAATAGCACAGTCCAAGTCGCGGGCACGCCGACAGTCGATGCGGGGCAGGTTTTCTATCTCCCCTTGAGCAGTGCCACAAGCGGGGCGGTGGTCGGAACGCTCACAGGCCAGTCGACAGGCACGTGGGCAATTGTATCGGGGAACGGCGGCGGGATCTTTAGCATTTCTGCGTCGGGGGTTTTGAGCGTGGCCCAAACCATTTCGACCGCCTCCCAGTACACGCTGGGGGTGACGACCTCCACCTCGGCGACGGTTTCGGTCTTGGTCAATGTCGTTCCCTCTGCCCAAGCAGGGGTTCAATATTTTGACGGGAACGGTGTTTGGAGCACCAACACAGGCACGGATTGGACGGCGACAGCGGGTGCGTCATCCGGAGCAACGGCTTGGGTTAACAGCAACAACGCGGTCTTTTGGACCAACAGTACTGTAACGGGGGGAAGCGGAACCAATCAGGTCAGTTCCATTACGGTGAATGACGGCGTGACTGCGAATGTGGCGGCCGGAGCCACCATCAAGGGGATCACCTCCAACACCAACTTCGTTGCGCTGAATATTGGCACGAATGCCAGTTATGTCACCGCCCAGGACAACGATTGGAACGTGGGGTATATCAAAAACGGGGCAGGTTCACTGGTGATGAGTAACACCACCAGTACGTATAGCGGAGGGTTTACCCTGAACGCCGGGTCGGTGCGTGCGGCCAACTATAACGCCTTGGGGGCTGGCAATGTGACCGTCAATGGCGGGACATTGGCTGCCAGCGGGACTTCAGGGGTGAATCTTTCTTTTTCCAATCTAGTCATTCAAGGGGATTTTACCTTGGGAGATAGCAACTATGGAACGTTGAACATCCAGTCTGTGAGCAACGTGGCATCCATCGTTGGAGCGCGTACAATCTCGCTGGCGGGTACGAACAATAGCACGTGGGTATTTAACGCACCGATCAGCGGGCCTGGAGCCTCATTAACCTTGATTGGGGCCAATTCCACGTTGACCAATAATGTCCAATTCAACTCTGCCAACTCGTTTGACGGAGGGCTGAACATCAAGGACATGAAAGTGACCGCAAACGCCAACGATTCGCTGGGAAGCGGGGTGATCACGTTTAAGTCCAACTCCACCGCCACCACCCAGCTTGCTCTGAGCGGGAAAACCAACACCATCGCCGGGTTGGTGTCCGAAAGCACTAGTGACACCAGTGTACAAGTAACCTCCTATGGCCCGAACGGGTTGCTGGTCATCAACAGCCCCACTGGCCAAACCAACTCTTATTCTGGTGGAATAACAGGTGGGACAAATATCTTTACCGTGAAGAAGTCTGGCGAGGGAACCCAGTGGCTGAATAAAGCAAACAACGGTATCGCTGGAGGCGTAATTCTGGAGGCAGGAAACCTGGGGTACGGAGCGGACAAGGCGTTTGGGACAAATGCCATGACCATCAATGGTGGAAGAATTCTGACAAAGGCGGGCGCTACGCAGTTCGCCAACGCCATCACCGCCAACGGGGACTTTGGCGTCGATATGTTCGGCAGCAGCGCCTTCATCATGACGACCAACTCTTCGATCAACCTGGCTGGTTCCAATCGTGTTATCACCCGTTACGGTTCGCCCGATGGGGATCTGAAGATCAATGGGGTAATCAGCAATGGCGGACTGAGCCTGCAGTCGAGTCCGAGCACCAACGCAGCTAACGGCACATCCCAGTTCTGGCTGACGGGGATCAACACCTACTCCGGGGGCACCGTTGTGGGGACGAATACCGCCCTGAAGTTTTCCGCCGTTAGTTCCCTGGGGGCACAACCTTCCTCGCCGATGGCCAACTTCGTGGTTCTGTCCACAGCATCGGGTCTGAACACAGACACCGCCACCAATACCTTCAACTTCGATGCAAACTCCGGATTCCAGTTGGGGGCAGCCACCGATCCCGCTGCCTTGATGGCAGGAGCGAACTGGACCAACACCTACGCACCCAAAATCAGCGTCAGCACGAATGTAACCATGACGATCCAAGGGGTGATTTCGGATATCAGTGGCCAAGCGGGGGCTCTGCAAAAGGACGGGGCTGGGAAGTTGATCTTGACGGGGGCGAATACCTACACAGGAAACACCTTTGTCGCCAGTGGGACGTTGGAGGGAAATGCCGCCAGTATTCGTGGAAACGTCCTGATTGGCGCGATGGATACCAACACCTCGGCTCTGGTCATGAATCAGGATAGTGCCGCAACCTTTGGGGGATCCATCGCAGGGAAAGGTACGCTGGAGAAAAGTGGTGCTGGGGTGCTGACGTTGACGGGAGCTCTTACTTATACCAACACGACCACAGTGACTGGGGGTAGCCTGGTTGTCACGAACGCGACCAGGGTGGCGTCGATCACAACGAATACGGTGGCGGTCAGCGGTCTGACCAGCACGACGGCCGGGTCGTATGACCTGTTGCCCGGCCCGCTGGCCAACCTGAGCTCGTACGGAACACCCATTGTCGCTGGATTAGCTTCCACGCAATCGGCCACTTTGATCAATAGTCCCAGTCTGAAGTTGGTGATTGTGGGAAAGATTACTCCAACCATATCGGTGGCTCCGACTGCTTCGTCGATCACCTATGGTCAGACTTTGGCATCCTCAATGTTGAGTGGCGGAACGGCGAGTGTGTTGGGATCCTTTGCCTTCACCGCGCCAGCGACCGTGCTTAACGCCGGGACAGTCAGCCAAGTTGTGACCTTCACTCCGGCTGACGCGACCAATTATAACACGACCAGCACCACAGCCAGCGTGACGGTGAATCCTGCGAACTTGAGTTCCAGCGACATCGCGTTGGTGCCTGCAGGAGACGGAAGTTACACGGCCTCGGCGACAGGGGTGAGTAGCTTTACCTACAGCTATGCTGGTCGGAATCAGACGAGTTATGGTCCGTCGGCCACAGCGCCGACAGCAGCGGGTTTTTACACGGTGACGGCTAGTGCGAATGGAAATTATAGTGGGTCGAACAGTGCCAACTTCAGCATCACTGGCCCGATGGCGATAGCCGATTCCTTAACCAAGCCCGCCGACAACGAGCCGTACCTGATACCGGTCAGCGATCTCCTGGCAAACGATTTTAGGATTACCAACACCAGCGGTGCGACAGTCACAAGTGGGCTGACTGTATCGGCGGTGACAAGTGGGGCGGGGAATACGGCGACTCTGGTTGGTAAATTTGTTCAGTTCACTCCTTCCATCGGGGCCAGTGACACCTTTACATACACTGTGACCGATGGGAGCCAGACGGCGACGGCCACGGTGACGGTTACGACGGAAGCACAGGCTCCTACGTTCAACCTGCAGATTGTGAAGGTAGAAACGGCGATCTTCGCAGGTGGAAACACCACCGTGAGACATGACTTTATTGGGGTGCCGGGTCAGACCTATTTGGTTGAATACACAACCGACTTGGCGGGAGCTTGGACCAGTGCTGGCAATCAGAACACGGGAGCGACCGGATCGTTCTCGGTGACCTTCACGAAGTCGGGGAATGTGGCTGCAGATTGGAATGCCCACATGTTCTTCCGTGCGAGTTTGGTGAGGTAACGTGATGAAAAGGACAAACATCCAGATCACGGCGGCATTCTTAGCCGGACTTGCTTTCTTGGGTGCGGCCTCGGCGAATGCGCAGGAGGTGACCTGGTTGCGTAATGTAGAGGTGAATCAGACTGTTTCTGACCGGGGTCAGTCTGTGAGCTTGCTGGATATGGCCAATTCAGGCTTGGGAAGTATTTCGAATGTAAAGGTGGACTTGTCCCTCTCGAGCCTGACACAGGATAATCCGATGTGGTTGGGGCAGATCTATGCTTCGTTGACGTACGGAGTGGCGAGTGAGGAGGAGAGGACGGCGGTGTTGCTCAATCGGCCGGGGGTTTCAAATTCGAATGCTTTTGGAAGCAGTCTTTCAAGCCTGAATGTGACTTTTGATGATTCGGTTGCGACGAATATTTTCAATGTGGCGAGTGAGACGGGGACGTATCAGGCGGATGGTCGGTTGGGTGTGAATCCTTACGGAAGCCGAGTTGCATATAGTGCGAGCGACGTTAATGCGGGGTTATCTGTACTGAACGGAGGTTTGTTGCAGAGCCAGCAGTTGAGTCTTTTGGTGGCGGATACGCGGCAGGGAGCGGTAGCAAGACTGGACAGTTGGGGAGTGAAGATTACGGGCACAGCTGCCAGTAGCGGTTTATTGAACCTTGGCGCGGGTGGATCCGTGGCGGCCACGGAAACGACGCAGAGTGTGGGGGCAACCGTTGTGTCCTCAAGCTCCGGGTCGGGTGCAGTGGGACTGTTGGCGGCGGTAAACCAGACGTTGAATTTGAGCGGAGGATTGAGTGGCAGTGGAGATTTCAACAAGACAGGTTTGGGGACGGTGAGAGTGGGGAACTCCTCCGCGTTCATCGGGACCTTGAATGTGAACGGGGGGAAGGTGGTGGTGGATGGCACGCTGGCATCAAGTTCAAGAACGGTGGTGGGAAATGGAAGTTTGTTGGGTGGATCGGGTACGCTGGGCGCCCTTACCTTGCAGAGGGGGGCGACTCTGACCCCTGGCAACAGTCCCGGATTATTGACGGCAGCTTCGGCGGTGTGGGGAGCTGGAGCGACCTACGAGTGGCAGTTGGGCAGTTTGACGGGAGTGGCGGGAACGGATTGGGATCTGTTCCGGGTGGCCGGTACACTGGACATGAGTGCTTTGAGTACGAATGCGAATGACAAATTTAACCTGACGCTTGTATCGGATGGATCGTACGACTTAAGCAGCGGTTATGAGTGGACCTTTGTGCAGGCGGCGAACTACACCGGATTGAGCAGTTTGGCGCTGGGAACGGACATCACGAATCTCTTTCAAATTGCGACACAGGGGATGGATGTCGGGACGGACCCAGCCAATGTCAGGGTGCTGGTCGGGGCCACATCGGGCGGTTTGACCAGCTTGAACGTATGGGCCGTGCCTGAGCCTTCATCGCAGTCCCTCTTTCTGCTCGGATTGGGTGGCATGCTTGGATTGCGTCTCCTTCGCAAGAGGATCAAGCGTTAGTTTGGTGCGGGATTGGCATATATTTCTGACTTGCCGTAAGCGTTTGTAGCAGACGGGGAGATTGAAGAGATTCGTTCTTTGTAGGATTTTGTTTGAATGGAGCGCTATGCCGCTTTTGTTGGATAGCCAAAAGCGACATTTTCATGTCGATCCTTGACCTTTAGATTATTTAATAAAGCTCGGAATTAAAAAGGTAAATGCTGTAAAGCATTATTAAAGAAATGGATACATATAATATATATAGGTCATAAAAAATGCAAAGTACCTGTCATGTCAATTCAGGGATCAGAGTGTCGCAAAACCACCCTTGATTACTAAAATTCTACAAGCAAATTGGTCGGGTGCCACAGTATGTCCAAAATGTAGGGGTTTGGATTGTTGGGATGCGTAGGTTTGTCTCCAAGTTTACCATTTTAGGGTTAGTTGCCTCTCTTTTCTTAGTCGTGGCGTCAAAGGCAGGTGCGGCTGAAATTACGATTACAAATGCATCTGGGACCGGCACGACTGTCTCGAGCTCACAAAATACCAATGCTTGGACTTCTGGCAACGGCCCGACCAACACAATGACTTGGTCCAACACCACGACAAGTTGGACCAATTATTTTGGCGCACCTAGTGCAAGTACCCCGTATTTAAATGGCATTAACTGGTACAGCACTGGGACGTTAACCCTTAGCGGATCTCCGCTTAATAGCGTGGCAATTCTCAGCGGATCCAATCCAACCATCAATGTTACTCAGGCAAGCGGTACGAATAATTTGGCGAACAGCATATTCAATGGTTCCAGCGGGCTAACCAAAACGGGGTCTGGAACACTTAGCTTTGGTCCGACCTCAACGAATGGTTTTACCGGGGGTCTCCGGATCGACGCCGGTAGAGTTAATTTTAATGCTGCGATTAACGTCCCGACTTCCAATGATCTTTTTTTGCGGGGGGGAACACTCAACTTCGGGGCGCTTATGAATCTGACGTTTGCAAACGTGACTTGGGGAGATGGCACGCTGACAGGTACGGCCGGAAGTTCCCTAACCGCTGCCGGCTATACGTTGACCAACACAGTAGACATAACGAACAGCTATATTTTGGCGGGTGCGGGGGCGTTGAACAAAAGCAGTGGGGCGGGGAATTTCATACTCAACGCCGCCAACACCTTCGGCGGGGCGGGAGTCACCAATATAGTTTCGACGGGGACCTTGACCCTCGGCAATGCGAGTGCCTTGGGTAATGCCAGCAACTCGTTTGAACTTCGGAGTGGTGGAACCCTAAACTTAAGCAATATTAGCCCGACCTTTTCTACCTTCACCTTTGCGGGGGGGAATCTTTCAGGCACGACAAACACCTTGACTGCGAGCACCGGCTTTGTGGTGACAGGGGGTACGCTGACGATCTCCAATCCGTTGGCGGGGAGCGGGGGCTTTACGCAAAATGGACCGGGCACAACAACTCTCAAAAACGCGGCGTATAACGGAACGACGGCGGTCAGCCAGGGAAGTCTGGTCACCACTGGCACCAACTGGACGGCGACAGTTTCCCCGAGCACCATCTCGATGGTTTTCACCGGAACAGTCGCTCCGGGGAATTACAAGATTTATCCGGGTAGTTTTACGGGGAGTCAGACTTTGTCGACACCGACGGGACTTTCAAACCAAACTGCCCTTTGGATTCCATTGACTAGCACGGTCAAAGTTGAGGCCGTCGCGGGCACGCCGACGGTGGATGCGGGACAAATTTTCTACCTCCCCTTGAACAGTGCCACAAGCGGGGCCGTAGTGGGAATGCTCACAGGCCAGTCGACAGGCACCTGGGCGATTGTATCGGGGAACGGCGGCGGGATCTTCAGCATCGATTCTACAACGGGGACTTTGACCTTGGCCCAAACCATTTCAACCAGCTCCTCTTACACCTTGGGTGTGACAACCTCCACTTCGGCGACGGTTTCGGTCTTGGTCAATGTGGTTCCCTCTGCCCAAGCCGGGGTTCAATATTTTGACGGAAACGGTGTTTGGAGCACCACCGCGGGCGCGGATTGGACGGCTACAGCGGGTGCTTCATCCGGAGCAACGGCTTGGGTCAACAGCAACAACGCGGTCTTCTGGACGAACAGCACTGTAACGGGGGGAAGCGGAACCAATCAGGTCAGTTCCATTACGGTGAATGACGGCGTGACGGCGAATGTGGCGGCCGGAGCAACCATCAAGGGGATCAGCTCCAACACCAACGTCGTTGCGCTGAATATCGGCACGAATGCAAGTTATGTCACCGCCCAGGCCAATGATTGGAGCGTGGGGTATATCAAAAACGGGGCAGGTTCACTGGTGATGAGCAATACCAATAGCACGTATAGTGGAGGATTCACCCTGAACGCCGGGTCGGTGCGTGCGGCAGACTATAACGCCTTGGGGGCAGGGACGGTGACCGTCAATGGCGGGACGTTGAGCGCCAGCGGCTCTTCCTTTGTAACTCTGAGTTTTAGCAATTTAGTCATTCAAGGGGATTTTACCTTGGGAAATAGTAGCTACGGGGCATTGCGCTTCCAAAATGGAAGCAACAGCGTGGCCTCCATTGTTGGGGCGCGCACCATCTCGCTGGCAGGCACGAACGGCAGCTCGTGGTTATTTTACGCACCGATCAGCGGTGCTGGAGCCTCGTTAAACTTGGTCGGGACCAACTCCGCCTTGACCAATACTGTCCAATTCAACTCTGCCAACTCGTTTGACGGAGGGCTGAACATCAAGGACGTGAATGTGATCGCAGGTGCCAACGGTTCGCTGGGAAGCGGGGTGATTACGTTTAAGTCTAACTCCACCGCCACCACCCAGCTTGCTCTGAGCGGGAAAACCAACACCGTGGCGGGATTAAACTCCGAAAGCACAAACGACACCGCAGTTCAGTTCACTTCCTATTCCAATGGGGAGTTGGCGATCAGTAGTCCCGCCGGCACCACCAACTCATTTTACGGTGGAATTTCCGGAACAGGCACCTTTACCCTCAGGAAGTCTGGCGAGGGAACCCAGTGGCTGAATAAAGCAAACAACGGAATTGCGGGAGGTGTAATTTTGGAGGCGGGTGGTCTGGGGTACGGAGCGGACAAGGCGTTTGGGACAAGCGCCATGACCATCAATGGTGGAAGAATTCTGACAAAGGCGGGCGCTACGTCATTCGCCAACGCCATCACCGCCAACGGGGACTTTGGCGTCGATATGTACGGCAGCTTCTTCATCTTTGCGACCAACTCTTCGATCAACCTAGCTGGTTCCAATCGTGTTATCACCCGTTACGGTTCGCCCGATGGGGATCTAAAGATCATGGGTACGATCAGCAATGGCGGACTGAGCCTGCAGTCGAGTCCGAGCACTAATGCAGCTAACGGCACATCCCAGTTCTGGCTGACGGGGACTAACACCTACTTAGGGGGCACCGTTGTGGGGACGAATACCGCCCTGAAGTTTTCCGCCGTCAGTTCGTTAGGGGCGCAACCCTCCTCGCCGATGGCCAACTTCGTGGTTCTGTCCACAGCATCGGGTCTGAACACAGACACCGCCACCAATACCTTCAACTTTGATGCAAACTCCGGATTCCAGTTGGGGGCGGCCACCGATCCCGCTGCCTTGATGGCCGGGGCGAACTGGACCAGCACCTACGCACCCAAAATCAGCGTCAGCGTGAATACAACTATGACGATCCAGGGGGTGATTTCGGATATCAGTGGCCAAGCGGGGGCTCTGCAAAAGGACGGGGCTGGGAAGCTGATCTTGACGGGGGCGAATACCTACACAGGAAACACTTTTGTCGCCAACGGCACGTTGGAGGGAAATGCCGCCAGCATTCGTGGAAACATTCTGATTGGAACAACGGATACCAACAATCTGGGCTATACCAACACCACGGCTCTGATCATGAATCAGGATAGTGCCGCAACCTTTGGGGGATCCATCGCAGGGAAAGGGACGTTGGAGAAAAGTAGTGCCGGGGTGCTGACGTTGACGGGAGCTCTTACCTATACCAACACGACCACAGTGAGTGGGGGCAGTTTGGTTGTCACGAATGCGACCCGGGTGGCGTCGATCACAACGAATACGGTGGCGGTCAGTGGTCTGACCAGCACGGCGGCTGGGTCGTATGACCTGTTGCCCGGCCCGCTAGCCAACCTGAGCTCGTACGGTACCCCCATCGTCGCCGGATTGGCTCCAACGCAAACGGCCAGTTTGACCAATTTTCCGAATTTGAAGTTGGTGATTGTGGGAACGGCTGGAAGCACATTCACCGGTTTGGGGTATAGCGCCGGATCGGAAAACGATCTAGGGGCGAACGGGCTTAAGAATCTGATGAACTATGCTCTTGGAGGAACGGGGCCCTCATCCACCCCTGCGGCGCCTGTGTTTTCGATCAGCGGAACTACTCTCACGCTTACGGGAAATATCCGAAATGACGATAACAGCTTAACCGTTATCGGACAGTATTCCTACGACCTGAACGGGCCTTGGACGGATGTTGTTAACCTTGCGACACCGGTTGCCACCTCAACCGTCGCTAACACGACGGTGAAAAGTTTCACTCAGGAAGTGGAGAGTGGACGGCCGCGGAAGTTTATGCGGTTCCAGGTGAGCAAGTAGTAACACAACTGACCGGGGGCTAGGACTTCCAGCCACTTTTCTTGCGAGAGTGGTCTCACGCAAGGGCTCTATGTTTGTGAAGGTGAAGCGTGAATTATGAGAAAGACGAAGTAACTTCATACCGTATTTGGCGATCGTGGTTTAGGGTATACTTTCCGCAGTGAACGAACGCTACGGTTGATTGAAATGAGGATAGATTATCGTTTCGAGGGGTCGTTTGCGCTGAGAAAGGCTTGATCCATGTTAAGCTTTTCAACGTGACCGTCGTACATCATGACCATTCCCAAACCTCCGTCATGCCGGTTGGTGCAAAAAACATTGGCGGTTTGTATTTTTATGGGGTCAAAAGAGTAAGTGCCATCTGTGTCGATGATGAATGCCCGCTTATTCGCGTCGGTAAGTGCGAGCATTTTCATTTCATTGTTCGTTCCGTAGAAACCAATTAGCTGTTTATCGTTGGGAAGCATAGGCCGGGTGTTCATGGCATAGCCAGAAATCCACGACTGGTTGGGGTTGTAGCCCTTAAAAAAGGGATCCACGAAGATGTCTTTGTTTCTGGGGGTTTTGCTTCGATTCTGCAGGCCCAAAGTGTTAGTGGCTAAAAAAGTATTCCAACCCACACCAGTTCCCCCGCTCGTTATTGGGGGTCCAATGGCTGGAACAACCTGTCCATCGTTTTCGGAGGACCACAGCATACAGGCTTGATAAATCCCCCGTAGGTTGCTGATTTTTGTGCTTTCTTTGGCTTTGTTCATTCCAGAGGAAATCGCGGGGATAGCCAAACCGGCCAGCAGACCAATGATCGAAATGACGACAAGAAGCTCGACCAAGGTGAAGCCACGGGATCGAAGGGAATTGTGCGGGGAAATGGAAGGGCAGGGAATCATGACAAGATGTTTCATTTTAAAATGGTTGGGTGAGATCGAAATAGTCAGCTTTGACATTTCGATGGTGGAAGTTGACATGTGTTGGCTCGGGATATTGGTTCCGAGGTTTAGGTATTTTCCTGAGAGTTGCTTTCGTTGTGATGAAAGGGTGCGGCGAGAGTGACAAGGACGGATGGAATGGCGGCGAGGAGAACGCCAATGAAGAAGTTGCGGTAGCCGAGCCACTCCTGGAGTTTTCCGCTGACCATTCCCGTCAACATCATGTTTAGCCCCATCAGGGCGGAGGCGAAGGTATAGTGGGCGGTACGATATTTCCCCGGAGCGATCTGCTGCATCATATAGATGGAGAGACCGACAACACCCATGCCCCAGAAGAACTTCTCGATGCTGACACAAGTTGCAATGAGGGGATAGGAGGAGGGGCAGGCCAGACTGAAGAAGAGAAAGATTACGTTGGGGACATTGAGGCAAAGACAGAGAAGAAAAAGGCTTTGTTTGAGTCCCCGCCGGGCGACAAAGATGCCCCCGAGGATGGAGCCGATCATGAAGGCGCCTGTTCCGAAGGTGCCGTTGATATCTCCCAAGGCTTGGTTGGTTAGACCCAATCCGCCGTTTTCACGGGAATCGATCATAAAGAGGGGGCCCATTTTTTCGAGGAATCCGTAGCCGAAGCGAAAAAAGAAGGCGAAGAGGATCATGAGAACGATATCTTTCTTGCGGAAGAAAGAGTGGAAGGCCTCAAAAAAGGTATGGAGACTGTCCTTCCATCCTTGTGGGGTGTCTATGGTGGAAGCGCCTGGAGGAAGAAGATAGGCATGGTAGACGGCGAGGGTACCCATCAGAGCAGCGATGACATAAAGGACGTACATCCAAGAGGTGTTCCAACTTCCGGTTGAGGTCTGCCACATGCCACTGGCCCGGATGAGGATCCCGTTAGCGAGGATTGGGCCGGCATTCCAGCACATGCTTTGGAGGCCGATGTACTTGGCCTGATCGGCCCGTCCGAGGGTGGTGACGTAGACCCCGTCGGTAGCGATATCCTGGGTGGCTCCAAGAATTCCGGCCAGTCCCAGTAGGACAAAAATCGGCGTCATGGTTTCGGGGGTTGCAATACGGACGGCCAACGCGGTGGCGACGATTAGGCCGACGAGGATGAACTGCATGGCTAGGACAAAAACTTTCTTGGTCTTGCCCAACTCCACCAGCGGGGCCCAGAAGGGCTTGATGGTGTAGGGTAGGATGAAGAGGCTGGACCAGAAAGCGGCCTTGGCGTTGTCCATTCCCAAGTTCTTGAACATGATATTGGCTACACCGGAAACCAAGACGTAGATGAGGCCCATGGCGAGATAGCTGGTGGGTACCCACCAAAGAGGCAGGGCATATGGGCGGAAAGAGGCGGGAAGCTTACTCATGGGCAGTGGATGACCTCCTGCATGTTGCTCCACCATTCTCCTTTCGCTCGCCCAGGCAGGGGTTCGTGGCAAGGGCGGCAGAGGGCTTCCCATTTTTTGGTCCACTCATTCTCTTCGTTGAGACGGAAGTCGGCTTCCATGTCTTTCCCAGTGTATTCGAAGTATTGGACAAGCTGATCTCCGAGGACATGGAGGGAGTAGTTGTGGATATGCATCTGTTTCATATTTGCCCTGATTTCGGGCCAGATATTCCGATGCAAATCCAGGTAGTACTCCCGTTGCTCCCGTTTTAAGCCGATGGTTTGGCAGAATCTCCGACAGGGGGAGGAGTGAGATTCGGGCATGACAAGATTAACTGAGGCTGTCCAGAACCTCCGCCAAACTGACTTCGGCATAGGCGATGACCTCGTCTGCCGCCCCGTAGTAGATTTTAAGAAGGCCGTCCTCGCAGAGTAGTCCGCAGTTGAAGATAACGTTGCCGAAGAAGCCGTGGAGTTCGTATTCGGCCTCGGGCTCCATCAGTGGCTCCTTGGAGCGTCCGAGAACCTTGGTCGGGTCGGTCTTGTCGTGGAGGGAGGCGCCGAGGCAGTAGCGGTTGCCTTTGCTGGAGCCGTGATAGACCTCAAGCCAACCGGCATCAGTGAGGCAGGGGACGGAGCTGGAGCCGATACGTCCATCGTCCCAGAAGCCAGGACGGCATTGCATGATGCTTTCGTGTCGTCCCCAGTGAAGAAGGTCGGGCGACTGGGACATCCAGATGTCGCGGAAGCCGTATTCCGCAGAGGCCGGACGGTTCAGGGCGTAGTATTTTCCACCGATCTTTGCGGGGAAGATGGAGATGTCCTTGTTATCAGGGGTGAAGATAACACCGTGGCGTTGGAATGTTTTGAAGTCCTTGGTCGAAGCCAGACAGGTGGTGACTCCGGTTTCCGGTGAGATGGCGCTGTAGTTGATGTAGTAGGTCCCATCGATCAGGGTGATCCGGGGATCTTCGATGCCGTACATCTCGTAAACATTGTCTGCGACCATGCAAGGAGTTGGGTCGATGGTGAATTGGATGCCATCCTTACTTCGGGCAATTCGGAAGTGGGAGATGGAGGAGAGGTAGCGGCGGGTGGGGGTGAGGACGTAACGACTATCGGACTTGGTGTCGACGGTGGGATCCTTAGGATCGAAATTCTTGATTATAATCTTTCCCTGGTTGGGATCGAAGAGGGGAACTTGGATGGGGTTTTTAGCGTCCGATTTTGCGATTTCCGCCACGCGCATTAGGAGAAGAACCTCGTTCTGGTGGCGGATCACGCCGCAGTTAAAAACGCAGACGACCTGGAAATCTGGGCGGGAGGGTTGGACATCGCGGGGGCGGATAAGGGGGTTCTTGGGGTGGCGACGGACGTTGGGTCGTGAGGTTTTCATCGTTGGGTTCCTTTTCGTTTAGGGTTCAAGTTGAGTGGAGGGTGGAAGGGAGGGGTAAGGGGGAGGAAGATGGCTCTGAGCCTCGGCTTGGCTGGGGCTGATATTCATAAGGGCTAAGATTTCTATTTGAGAAAACCGATTGATGCAAAGGGACATAATGAGCACATTAGTTGAATTCGGCTCCGTTGAGGATGGTTCGAAATGCCTCAGAGATGGCTATTTTTGCCTTGGTGTGGCTGCTTTTTATTGGGTTTTAGCGGCGGTTATTTTTTGGAGGCACTGGATTTCCCGGATGGATCAAGAACCGTGAATTTTTCCTGCCAATTCGCGCCGGCCGTCCACGGTTCGGCGTCTATTTCGTAGGCACCCAAGTCAGGAGCCTTACCCTTGAAGCCGTCGTTATAATTGGGAATGGGAACACCCGCATCCAGAAGGGGAGATCCGGCCACGGGCCTGAAATCAAATTTGGCCGGGTCCTTCAAAAAAGGTTTTGCATCCTTGCCACGGAAGTTGTGATGGATGCGTTCTGAATCGGCAAGTTGATTTTCCGTCTTGTGGCTTCCGACCAGGTTGCGGCTGATGTTGTTCACCGCCTCCGACCAGAAGTTCTGCCTCTGAAGCTGCGGCCATTGGACGGCCCAGATCTTCACCGGCTCGGCCTCCTTGTCGAAAATAATATCAAGCTGGGGTGAGGAAGCTTCACCGATCCCAAACACCGTGTTGTGGAAAGCCCGGTTGTCCTCCCCCTTCATGATGATCCCGATCTGACCGCAGTCCCAGACGACGTTGTGATGGAAAATGTTGTTCCGTGACTGGTCATCAGCACGGATTCCGATCCCGCCGTGTCCGCCCCGTCCGGTGTAGCTGTCGGTCATGCACCCGTGTACCCAGTTGTAACGGACGACACTGCCCCGGGAGAACGGCCAGCAGCCGTAGATGAGCGAGACATCCTTGCAGGCCAGGCCCCCGTCGTAGATGTGGTTGTATTCCACGATGTTATCTGCTGCATGGTAGACGAGCAGGCTGCTCCCGCCATGGTATAAGGTGTTGCCTCGGGCAAGATTGCCGGTGGAGGTCACTGCGGAATTTTCAATCGTGCGGGGCGTGGGCGGGTACTGGATCGTGTCGAACCAGTTGACTCCAAGATGCGGGCTCGCGGAGAGTTGGAGAGCCGGGTAAATGAGGGTTCCGCTCCAGTTGACATCGTGGATGATGCAGTTCTCTACCGTATTGTGCGAGCCCATCACCATCAGACCTAGGTTGTTGGCGTAGGCCAGGGAGCAGTGTTGGACGGTGTTGTGATCGCCGATGATCTTGGTGAAGACCGATTCGCGGCGGTCCTGATCATATTCTGTGATCGTGCGCGAGTAACTAGGGTAGAGCAGCTCGCAGTTCTCCACCCGCGTGTGGTTGCAATCGTCCAGACGGAAGGTGGTGGCAAAAAAATTGATGCCTGAGATCACGAGGTAATTTTTCTTACTAGCTGTGATCGCATAATTTCTTGTTTTATAGCGAACCTCAAGTTTCGACGGGTCGACCCCCCTAGGGGCGTAGAGGTAAAGAGTTCCGGTTTTTGCGTCCTGAAACCATTCATTCTCGACGTCGAGGGCCTCAAGTTTTCCGAAGAGATAGAAGTAATCATCGCTCCACATCTTTTCGACCATTTTCGGGTCTTTGCTGGACAGCTTGGGGTCGGTGTCGCAGAGGCCGACGAGGTCGGCAGCATATTCCAACTCCGGTGATCCTGGCACGTGCTTCTGGATGGGACGGTTCCAGGTCCACCACTGGTGGGCGACATTCAGGTAGGCCATGGCACCGGACCAGTCGATTCCACTGTCTGCAATTAAATGGCTGATGATCTTGCCATGGGTGCTTCCATTCTCTGTTTTGGCCCAGCAACTGCGGTCAAAGCGCTGATTGAACTTCATATTTGGCCAACGAGCCTCGATCATCATTTCGCGACCAACAAAGAGTTGCTCAATACCTTTGGGAGCGGTGATCTTATAAATCGACCCTTGGTGCTTCTCCCATTCGCCCTTCACAGTCTCCGTTCCATCAAAAAGCACGGACTCGCCCGGATAAGCCATAATTTGCACGGGCTTGTCCTTTACCCCTGAGGACTTGAATTCCGCCGCTTCGCGGTATGTCCCCTGATGGAGTTTGCAGACATCGCCAGCCTGAGCGTGGTCAAGTGCGGCTTGCACTGTACGCAGTGGTGCCTGTTCGGTTCCCTCGCTCATGTCGTTTCCGGAAGGAGATACAAACCAATCGCGGGCATCTGCAGCGACGGTGAGTGCCAAGACAATGATCAGAGTAAGGGGGTATCGAAAACTACTCATAGAATTTCTTTAGGTGGTCCTGCGCTATTTGCTGAAGTTGTTTTAATACTTCGGGGTTTTCCGTGATACAGTTTGTGTCTTCGTGAGGATCGTTTTGCAAATCGAAGAGAGAGAGTTCAATCTCCCGCGTTTCATACACACCTGGAACTCCATCCCGCCCCGATTTTTCCGGATGGTAGTAATCATGGGGCAAGTGCAATTTCCAACGGCCGTCCCCGCTTATGACCGCCTGAAAATGCTTGCCCAAAGTGACTGCGTAGTAAGGGTGAGGATTCTTGGCCCCTGTTTCTCCGGATATTAGCGGCCAGACGTTCTTGCCATCGATTTCGTTGCTCGGAAGAGACGCTCCGGTCAAGTGACAAAGGGTTGGCAAGAGATCGATCGAGCAAAATACCGCATCCGAGGAGGTACCTGCCTTGATTTTTCCAGGGTATTTGATGATCAGGGCCGACTGCGTACCGCCGTTGAAACTTGTATTCTTGCCCTCCCGGAAAGGAGTTTTGCCGGCATGGTTTCCCCAGAGTAACCAAGGACCGTTGTCCGAGGTCATCACGACGATTGTGTTTTCCTCAAGACCATTCGCTTGGAGTGCGCCAGTAATTTGCCCGATCGCATCGTCCAGTTCCATGATGACGTCGCCGTAAAGACCAGCACCTGATTTGTTCTCGAAGGGTTCACTGCAATACAGCGGAACATGTGGCATCGAAAAGGGGACGTACAGAAAGAAGGGGGACGCCTTGTGGCGTTTAATGAAATCGACCGATGCTTGGGCGGCTTGAGATGTGAGGGTTTTTTGAAACTCTGGAGTGACCCGGTCGCAGGTCACCTTGTCATTGGTCCAAAACTTAAGATGAAAATTAGCCCATTTTTTCGGATCTCTGTTGTTCCTGTCCCACATGTCGTTCGAAAGCAAAAGTCCTGCAGATTCGTCAAACCCCCGGGCAGCCGGGCGTACGTCGGGCTCTTCGCCTAGATGCCACTTTCCGAACATTCCGGTCGCATAACCGTCTTTTTTTAGGACCTCGGCCATCGTGGCAAACTTGCGGTCCAGCCCTTTTTCCCCGGGGGACAGCGCGCCGAACATTTTGGTTCGTTCCGGGTAGCAGCCGGTCAGCAACGCGGCACGGGATGCCGAGCAAACCGCTTGAGGAACAAAGAAGCGGTTGAAGCGGCCCCCTTCGGTTGCTAGGCGCTCCACATTTGGCGTCGGGTAGGAGGGGCTTCCGAAAGGGTGGAAGTCGCTGTATCCCGAATCATCTAGGAAAATCAGAACGATATTGGGAGGTGTGGCAGAGAAGGCACTCGCTGCGAAGTAGAGCAGGCAGAGGGCTAGGGATGGGACGGCTTTGCTTCTCATATCAGCAATTATAGCAGGGGATATCTTTCGGACGGAAAAGAAAATCGACGAATGAAAGCCCGAGGAAATACGATCAGCGTCTGTAAAGCATTGAGAGCAGATTGAAATAGTGCCGCCTGTAACTTTTTCAGCCATGCCCGAACGGCGCGGGTGAGTGAAAAAAATGCTGAATTATAAGTGGGGGATTTCATCGATAATCAGGTGTTGGCTTGTCTTCGCCGCCGGCCTTCCGGAAAGGCATGGTGGCAGGATCGTCGAACGGGACCTTGCCGTAGGCGGCCCGAGGCTCTTCGTTGGTAGGGGGGACTTTTAACTCGGCACGCAGTCGTGCAAGTTCGGTTCTCAACTTTTCAACTGTCTCCGCGTACATCGAATCGTGGATGAGGTTTTTGGTCTCATCGGGATTCTCCTTCCGGTCGTACAGTTCCCACTCGTCCACATCTGGTTTGTAGTAATGGACCAGTTTGTAGCGGTCGGTCACGACGCCGTAATGGGGCCGCACACGGTGCCATCGGGGGTATTCGTAGTAGTGAAAGTAAAAGCTTTGGCGCCAGTCCGCCGGTGATTTGCCCTTAAACAACGGGATTAGGCTATGGCCTTGCATATCGGATGGTTGGGGTAAGCCAGCCGCCTCGATGAAGGTTGGGGCTATGTCGAGCAAGGAGACGATTTTATCACACGTCGTTCCTGGCTGGATCACCCCAGGCCAACGAGCCAATAGAGGTGTCCGCAATGATTCCTCCAGAATCCACCGTTTATCGAACCAACCGTGCTCGCCGAGAAAAAAGCCTTGGTCGCTGGAGTAGATAACGATGGTGTTTTTCGCCAGACCCTCCTGATTCAGGAAATCCAAGATGCGCCCGACACTTTCATCCACCGAAAGTGCACTACCAAGGTAGTCGTGCATGATGCGCTGGTATTTCCAGCGGACGAGATCTCGTCCCTCGAGATGGGCGGCCTGAAGCGCCCGATTGCGGGGGCCGTAGTAGGCATCCCACAACTTGCGCTGCTCTGGGGTTAAGTCGGGTTGTGGGTTGAGTTTGAGGTGATCGTCGTTGAGGATTTTGCCGATCTCCATATTCTGATCGTGCCAGGCCAGGCCTCGTCCACCTCCGTAATCATCGAACAGGGTGTCCGGTTCTGGGTACTTCCGGTCCTTGTCAAAATCAAGATTCTTGAGGGCCGGCTCGAAATTCATGTGGGGGGCCTTGTGCTGGGACATGAGGAGGAACGGCTTCGATTTGTCGCGTTGCTTCAGCCAGTTGAGTGTGAGATCGGTAATGATATCGGTTACATAACCCTCGTGTTGCACCTTCTTGCCGTTACGAATCATCGGAGGGTTATAGTATTGCCCTTGGTTGGGAAGGATTTCCCAGTGGTCAAAACCTGTGGGATCGCTTACCAGATGCCATTTTCCGATTAATGCCGTTTGATAGCCCGCCTTCTGCAACAACTTGGGAAAGGTCTGCTGTGATCCGTCGAACGGCACGGTCTCGTTGTTGTAGAAACCGTTCTGGTGGGAATATTTTCCGGTTAAAACCGTCGCTCGGCTGGGTCCGCAGATGGGGTTGGGCACCAAACAACGGTCGAACCGGATTCCCTCTTTGGCCAGGAGGTCCAAATTCGGGGTCTGAAGCAGATTCCGCTTGTCCCCATAAGCACTGATGGCCGCATTGGCGTGGTCATCGCTGAAAATGAAGATAATGTTGGGGCGGGTGGTCCCTGATATCTCGGCGGCGAACCCACTCCATGACAGTCCGGCGCAAAGCACTGCTCCACATAGTTTGATTCGATTATTTCTCATTGCTGATTCCTTGTCACCTGACTCGAGTTATATCCACGAAATATGCACCAGATGGCTTGCCGTCCGAGCGTTGTCCGTCGAACCAACATTCCACCATCTGCACTCCGGGGTTAGTCACGTTAACTCTAAGAGTTGCATCCTGTGCTGGGCGCCCGATGGAGGTTTCCACGCGCGCGTCCGCAAGGGCGACATGGGCTTTGCCCTTACGGATTTCCGTCAAAGACTTCGGGGCTTCAAGCGGGCCTTTGCGGAAGACAAACTCGTATTCGCCGGTATCCTGAAAATCAATTTTCCAGCAACCCATCAGAGGCTTCATCTGTGGCGCGGCGGAGGCTTCATCTGTCAACAAATCTCGCAATCCGGACTGGAGATAGAACTTTGTTTGAAACCATTTCGAAGCTTCGGGATAAATAAGCGAATCATAATAAAACAGGGCGTTCATCGTGAACTTTTCCCCAATCTTCGCACCCAACGGATAGGCCTTGTCCACGCGCAACTCTGGCAACTCCGCCGAGTTGGCCGCCCACCATTTGTCGTAGGCGGACTTTAGTTCGGCGGCGACAACGGGTTGTTGCGCGATGATGTTGTTGGTTTCGCTGAGATCGGCGCGCAGGTCGTAAAGTTCGTTTCCATTCGCCAGCCGGTAGTTCTGCGAGCGGATCGAAGTGTTTTCGTATTGGCGCAGTGGCTGGTCCGGCGGCCAGAAGCCTTGGTAGATGACATCGAAGCGCTGAGGGTAATTGGGTTTTTCGCCCAGCAGCAATCCCTTGAGGCTGATGCCTTCAATCGGGGCAAGATTCGGATCTTGCCGCAACGGAATCCCGAGGAGATCGGCGAAGGTGGGCAAGATGTCGTAGTGCATCGCGAGTTGATCCACTTCGCGGTTCTTTTCGAATGTGCCCGGCCAGACGAAGAACGCCGCGGATCGGCTGCCTCCTTCATAGATGTCGCCCTTCTTGCCGCGCAGATTCGCGTTGTAGAGCTGCCCCTTTCGCTCTTTCGCGCTTACCTTGCCCGACTTCGCCTTTGCGCCGGATACGGCTGAACCATTGTCGGTCATAAAAATCAGCAGGGTGTTCTCCGTAATCCCCAAATCCTTCAAGCGTTGGCGCAGTCGCCCAATGTTGTGATCCACGCTGGAGATCATTCCGTAAAACTCAGCCTGTTCCTTGGTCAGTCCCTGAGCGAGGAATGGTTTGGTGAACTCCTCTGGAGCGCCGTAGGGATGATGCGCGGCGTTACACGACAAATAGCAAAAGAACGGCTTGCCCTTGCGCCCTTCGATCCATCTCATCGCCGTGTCGAAGAGCACATCTGTGCAGTAGCCCTTGGTCTGATGCCAATCGTCCTTTGAATCTCTGAACCAGGTGTTGAAGTTGTCGTTGCCCCAGTAATCCTCCACCTGTCCGATTGAGCCAGAACCGATTAGGAATTGCTCGTCGAAGCCCTTGTCCACTGGACGGAACGGTCGATATTCGCCCAAATGCCACTTGCCGAAAATGGCCGTAGCATAACCGCCGCGTTGAAACATCTGCGGTAGCGTCTGCTCGTTCGGTTCGATCCTCCGCCCTACAACCTTGTTGCGGCCGGTCATTAAGGAGGCCCGGGTCGGCTGGCACAAAGGGCTGACAAAAAACTGACTGAGTCGGACGCCGTCACGCGACATCTGATCGATGTTCGAAGTCCTTAGGATCGGGTTTCCGTGACACGACATGTCGCCATAACCCTGATCATCGGTCAACACGATGATGACGTTCGGGTGAAATGCTTTTGGCGATCCGGCGCCAAAAGCACTGATCGAAGCAATGCCGAATATTCCGGCCAACATGACACTTTGGAACATTATTTATAGTCTTTTAATCAGTTGTTTTTTGTCGTTAAGGTCCATACATCGCCCTTGATCACAGTCTTGTCTGGCATCACCGCATCCACTCGCCAAAAATACGATTGTCCGCTGGAAAGCTTCGTAAGTTTGAAGACATTTTCTTCGCCTTCGAATGTTTTGGGTTCGGCTTTTGCGAGGTCCTCTTCCGATGGGGCAAAATAGAGCGTATGGCGGACGGCCTGATAAGCGGGCCTCCACATGAGGGTGTCACGATCCGTCGGAACGCTCTGAGCCTTGTCGGGGACGATCGGAAAGCTGGCCTTGGCAAGTCTCTGACCAGGGATCCAGTACGTGACATCCCCGCGCTGATAGGCGCCGATGTCGGGGGCATTGGTTCCGACCATGGAAGAGATTCCCTGGAGAGGCGTGCCACACATCAGGATGGATGTCGCGTCTGCCACAGGCCGAAAGTCGTGCCAATTCGTGCTAACGAGATCTTGGGCGGGATTGAACGATGCAGCGTTATTCGTAAAGAGCTTCATTTTCCCAAGCGGCCTTCCTCCCCACCATCCGCAGATGGGATCGCCCAAGTTGTTCGCGACCGTGCTTTCTCCGTTCATGGTAGCCTTGATGGAAGCGATCAGAATGGCTCCTTTTTTGGGGATGTAAGAGCCGTGGTCGAAAACGGTGTTGTTGACGCATCGGTTCGCCTGCTCGGGGGTAGGGTTGGGAACATTTTTGATCTCGATCCCGACTCCTCCAAAACCCCAGACCACGTTATGATCCACGGTGAGGCCGCAGGTATCATCGTCGCCACGGATTCCTATTCCACCGCCCCATTTGAGCGGGGGATTACCGGAAAAGCCGTGATGCACCCAGTTGTGATGGAATCGTGTTCCGGTGCAAAGGGGTTTCTGGGTGTAGACGGCGGAAGTGTCTTTATTGCCGCCGAAACAGGCGAGGAAGGAATCGACCACATCGTTCATGGAGAAGTCATTATCCGCTAGGGCGATTTGGGCTTGGATTCCCCCGCTTCGGGAGAATGTGTTGTAGCGGACAGTAGTTCGGCCCGCCTTTCCGGCAAACGCAGGCCAAGGCTTGCTGACTTGAAGGGGTGGATAGGACAGGGAAGAGTTGTAGTCGAAATCGGTGAAGAGATTATTTTCAATCAAATTATCAAAGCCATTCACGTAAAGTGCGGTCAGGGCCCCGTAGGCAAAGGTGTTATTTAGGATTTCCGAGCGGTCCACATCCATCGTTGGATAGATATTATCTTCCGAGGCGAGGGGATCCTCCTTGGGCAGGCGAAGATGCTCCGTCCAGGAGCTGTGAAGGACGCGATTATTTCGGAACACGATATGGGAGCTCCGTGGGTTACTGTATGCCTTGCCAAATTGGAAAGCGGTGGCAAAAAAACCAATGCCATCGACCGTCAGATAGCTGGAGTTTTGGTCGGCCTTGAGTCCCCAATCCCGGTTCTTGATCTCAATTAGTCCTTTCTCCGGGCTTTCGCCCTCCGCGAGACAGAGATAGAGCTTTTTCGCTGGGACATCGAGAAACCACTCACCCGGCACATCCAGGAACTCCTTTTTTCCGAAAAGGTAAAACTTATTTCTTTCATTCCACTTTCCTGAAACCCCGCCCTCGTCGGTTTTATCCACGTCCTTTCCGAGATCCTTGTCATAAGTGATCGCATTGGACCCTGCAGCGTGGGTTCGGACCTGGCGGGTCCAAGTGAAGAACTGGTGATCCACATTCAGGACGGCATAGGCTCCGGTGACATCCCAACCGGTCTTGGCCAGATCCTCACAAACAAGCGTTCCGTAGGAGTTTCCAGTAGTTTCAGCAGAAGCCCAAACTGCGGGGGTGAAAAAGTTCCAATCCCCGTTTGTATCCTTTGGAGTGTTGGGCCAGCGCGCTTCCAGTAAAGGTTTACCGTTGTAAAAGAGTTGCCGTACCTCGTTGGTATCGAGGGTGGCGACATAGATTCCTTTGCCGGGGGCAGATTCCCAATTGAGCTTGAGTTCATCAAGGCCTGAGAGAACGGGCTTCTCGTCCTGATAAGATTTCAGGGTCAAAGGGGCGCCCTCTTTGCCTGACTTTCCGGTTAGGGTAATTGCTTGTCGATACGTTCCTCCGCGCAGGTACACAGTGTCACCTGGGGACGCCTGATCGAAGGCATGTTGTATCGTAGCGAAGGGGGCCTCCATGGAACCGGGCTCGGTGTCTCTTCCATCAGGGGCAACGACAAAATCCTTGGCGTTGGCAGCGGATAAAACAGCCAGCAGAAGCATGCCGGAATAGAGTGCGAATCGGTTTATTTGGGTGTTGGGTTTCATATGTTTACTTTATTTCTTGGTTTTTTTTGTCTGGCCTCTTCTTGAGGCCAGATCGATTGCAGGCGGTAGATTTTGAGAGAAGGAATCAAAGTGTTTTCAGGTGCGGTCAGTTGGCTTTCAGGGGAGGTCAGCGCCTTGGCGGGCATTTTCCGGATTTCATATGAAAGACCGTCTTGAGCGTAGACTTCGTTGAACGTGCGATCGCTATAGATTCTTGCCATCGTGCCGTTGAAGCTGGCGTCCATCCCGCGAATGAGCAGGGGATGAGATCCGGAGTCCGCAAACTCGATCCACACCTCCGTGAGCTCGGTTTGGTATTTTCGCAACAGATGGTTCGCCTTGGCCAGAGAGAGATTTTTCTCGTCGGCCAGCAGTTGTTCGCGAAGTCCTTCCGTCTCCTTCACGGGCCAAAAGAACATGCGTAGACCATCCTTGGTTTCCCGAAGGGTCAGCTCATGCGGCAGGGTGAACGCTTGGTTGACCATCTGATCGGGAAACTCTTTCAGATAAACATCGGTCGGCACCCAGCCGATCTGGATGCGACGCCCGTCGGGAACGTCGCTGAAGGTTTGGGCGGCATAAAAGGCGCCGTGGGATGTGCCGAGCGGGCCAGATTCCTTGTGAAAGGTTTTTCCGTCAAAGTTTCCGATAAAGTAACGGTTCTGTGCTGCGAGCAAAATCCAGCGGGATTCCCCCGGTTTGCCTTGCACAGGAAGTTCAAAAAGTTCAGGGCATTCGAAAACCGCCTTTCGTTCGGGATCCGTAAAGGCTCCTGTACGTTTCCACTGGCGGAGGTTTTTCGAGTCATAAAAGGCAATGTTGCAATACTTCCGATCCTCGGGACTGTCCTTGGCGGGTGGGGTGGCCTCCGTCTCGGCACAAGGTGCGCCGTCAAAAACGGCCATGATCCACTTCTTTTCCGCAGCATAGTAGATGATCTTGGGGTCACGGCCTGTGTGCTTTAGCACCGGACTTTCCGGCAATTCCGTAAAGGGTACGCCTTTATCTCGACTGAAAGCGAGGTGTTCGCCGCCCGTGCTTGTAAAAGCGGCAAACTGCGTTCCCTTACCAAGTCCGGCGGAGTTGTTGAAATCCAAAAAACCGCCACCGGACCAGATGCCGCCTTGGACCAACTTCTGAGGGATCGTAATCGGTTTTTCTTCCCAATGAATAAGATCGGAACTTTGAAGATGCCCCCAGTGCATGTTGCCCCAGAAAATCCCGAAAGGATTGTGTTGGTAGTAGAGGTGATAGATACCGTCTGCAAAAACCATGCCGTTCGGGTCATTGTTCCAGCCACGGCGGGTAGAGGCATGGAACTGATTGCGGTAAGGTTGGGTGTAGTCGGAGGATAGAAAGGCATCGGAAGGTGACCCGATTTTGATGCTATCAAAAGCGGTGCGCAAAGAATCGGAGGCTTTCTTGCCATCGACCGTCGATAGCTTGATAGACTTTCCTTTTAATCCATAGCGGTCCAGCGGATACGCGGTCAGCCAGGAGGTGTCGCTGGATTGTGGCAACGACACTGAAAAACTCTGCACCAGCTTGTCCCCGTCATAAATCCCCAGCACCACAAAGTTGGGCGCGTCCTTGGGTAACGGTTTGCCGTCTTTGCCATTACAAACCGGCACAATGAGATGAGTGCCATTTACGACGAGCGACTTTGTGAGATTTACCAGCGCACGCGCGGGCTCACCATCCGTATTGGCTTGCACGATAGATTCAGCGGTTTGCAGCATGTTCAGTGGCACCAGCATCAGGACGGTGATAAAGGCGAGCATGCGCTTGTTTACCTGTTGCATGGATTATTGTTTGGAAGGTGGACGACTTGCTCCCAATGGTGAGGTTCCGCCACAAGAAGATAAGGCACTTGGTAGGTCCGCATGGGTCAGAGTTTCATAGTTTAGATTCCAGTCGGTCCTTGAGGCCTGGGGCCGGATTTGCTCCATGATCAGCTTCCGAGTGCTCGGCATTTCGACTCCGGCACGGTTGTGGTAATGATTATAGCCCACTTCCCACGTGTCATATCGGTCGGCAGTCGCGGTGTCGTTTGTACACACACCTTGCATCGAGCCGGAGAGAAGTTGAGTGGCTAGAAGTTCCATAGCCGCCGTGTAGCGATTCTGGTTTTCCGAATAAACGTCCACACCTTGGTGCCAGGCAACTTCGGCTGCGTGCAATGCCGATCCCAGTGCAAACTGGGAATGGTGGCCGTTGTCGCGACAAGTTTCCTGAGTTAAGCCGTCAATCCACTTGAGGGGATTAGACCAGAACTTGTTGAGATTGCCACCGTCCCCTGCGATTGGATGGGGCCTTGGTCCGTCTGAGGCTAGATAGAAATAGGCGGGACTCCGGATTTTCAAACGCGCGAGACCTTCGTTGAACAAGGATTCGTCTTCGTTGAATACGGAGATCGCGATCATCGCGTCAATTTGGGTCAAATCAACGTTTCCATTCCAGGAACTTGCCGTTTTCAACTGGGGATAAAAAGCTCTTGTAAACATGGCTTGAAGCTCCCCGATCTCGATGCCGGTCCATCCAGGATAGAGGCGCATGATTTCAGCCGCGGGAGCAAGGACTGCGCCGATCCAGCCAGCTTGCAACCGATCTTGATCGGAACCGGCGGTGAAGCCTTGGAGATTCTTCCACGATTTGAGAATTGCGATGGTTCTCCTGGCATAGGTCTCGTCCTGCGTGAAATACCAAAGCAGTGCCTGGGTGTAGGCGGCAATGGCGTCCTCCCGTGAAATAATAGCATCGTTTCTATTGGAATTGATGTTGGTCAGCCCATGCGGGCCGCGTTTGGCATAACTCGAACTCTTCATCCGTTCGCACTCGCCTTTCCACGGCTGCTCCCCCGCCTCAATCTTGGCCTTCACAAAGTCTAGATCAGTCTTGCTATTGAGTGCGCCGGGGTGAACAAAAGTAATTGCGGATGAGGCATGCAAAGCGGTCAGTGGAGCAAGCAGCAAGGCCATGAAATAATTGAGTAGGGTTTTCATGGGGGCATTTTCAGCTTACTTAATTTCGACGAAGCCCTGTTCGAAAAGCTTCTTCTTCATGCTTTCCTTTCGCGCCTTTTGTTTTGGGTCTGTGGCTAGGTTGGTAAGCTCCAGCGGGTCGTGGGCGTAATCGTAAAGCTCCTCCATGTCGCCGTTGTAGAAGCAGTATTTCCATCCGTTCTCTCGGATCATGGCGCAGCGGCCG
>Ga0214923_10001344_pt1 | contig 35181 bp, 37 predicted proteins | sample LL1510_MetaG_FD_177993 | JGI IMG/M metagenome (GOLD analysis project Ga0214923, IMG submission 177993) | Freshwater microbial communities from Lake Lanier, Atlanta, Georgia, United States - LL-1510 | ecosystem: Environmental > Aquatic > Freshwater > Lake | place: USA: Georgia | collected...
AGATCATTTAAAACAAATTGAATTTTTAGGATTTTCAGATTTCGATTTGGCCAAAGAAGAAGAATTATTCTTCTCTGCACTTGAATTCTTGAAAACACACCAATTAATCAACAGCGAATATTTTATTCACCAATGCATTCAAGAAGGCAAGAAAATTCTTGCAGAAGGTGCACAAGGGAGTATGCTCGACGTTGAATTTGGAACATACCCATTTGTTACTTCAAGCAACACGCTAACAGGTGGGGTTTGCACTGGATTGGGAGTTGCTCCAAAGTATATTGGAAAAGTGTATGGTATTTTCAAAGCCTACTGCACAAGAGTTGGCTCTGGACCTTTCCCTACTGAATTGGATAACGATTTGGGTGAGTTTTTACGCCAAAAGGGAAACGAATTTGGTGCAACTACGGGTCGCAAACGCAGAACTGGTTGGTTAGATTTGGTTGCTTTAAAATACACTTGCATGCTAAATGGCGTTGATGAGTTAATTATGATGAAAGGCGATGTACTTAATGGTCTTGAAAGCATTTCTGCAGCAACTGCATATACCATCAATGGAATAAATACAGACCAAGTGCCAGCAAATCTTTGTAGTGCAGAAATTACCCCTGTTTACAATGATTTTGAGGGATGGAGTGAAGACATTCAATTGCATGGCGGTTTTGAAAAAATGGACCAATCTTTCCAAGATTATGTGGCTTTTGTAGAAAGCTATATTGGAGCCAAAATTGGTGTCATTTCAATGGGCCCAGGCAGAGACGAAACTTTAACCAGATAAATTTATTGCTATGAAAATAGTGTGCATTGGAAGAAACTATGTTGAGCATATTCATGAGCTCAATAACGACATTCCCGATGAACCCGTTATTTTCATTAAACCCGATACTGCATTATTGAGAAATAACGCACCATTTTTTATTCCTGATTTCACTTCTGATGTGCATCATGAAGTTGAATTGGTTATAAAAATTAAGAAAATGGGCAAATGTATTCCGCTGCAATTTGCAAAAAACTATTACGATGAAATAAGCCTTGGTATTGATTTTACTGCCAGAGATGTGCAATCCAATTTGAAATCAAAAGGATTGCCCTGGGAAAAAGCAAAAGGCTTCGATTCATCGGCGGCAATTGCACCGTTCATATCTATAGAAGGTTTAAACTTAACTGATTTGAATTTCCGTTTAGAAAAAAACGGTGAGATTGTACAACGTGGCAACACACAGCAAATGATTCATAAAATTGATGAAATCATTGCCCATGTTTCACAATATTTCACGTTAAAAATTGGCGATTACATTTACACTGGAACTCCAGCCGGCGTGGGTTCCGTAAAATCTACCGACCGCTTGATCGGTTTCATTGAAAACCAAGAAATGTTTAATTTCTTGGTAGGGTAAAATTTAATATAAATAACCAAATCTTATGTGTCAACTTGTTTTCATGATGAGTTAATTTTAGATTTACTTAATGAGAATACCCTCCGAAATGATAGATTGAAAATAACTATATCGAAAAAATTAGGTTACTTTGTAAGGTGAAAAGTTTATTCATCATTCCTTTATCAGCAATAGCCGCCATTTTTATTTGCGTTCCCGCATATTCTCAAACATCATTACAAACTTTACCCTTACAATCAAAAGTTCAACCCAGAAAAGACATATACCAAATTACCCCACCATCTTGGTATATAGGATTTAAGGATTCTTCCCTAGAAATAATACTTCACGCTGAAAACATTGATCTTTTCAATCTTTCAATGCAAACATACGAGGGTGTCGAATTCGTATCCGTGAATAAAACGGCCAACAGACACATCGCATACATCAACCTCAAAATATCCCCCAAAACAAAACCAGGCACACTTACATTTATAGCTTCGAGTATTGATAAAAATCCGAACAGATATATCAAAGACTTTGCCTTCTCCTACGAATTAAAAAGTCGTACCGCAAATTTATTTGCACCCATTACATCCGCAGATGTTACCTACCTGATTTTTCCTGATAGATTTTGCAATGGCGACAAAACAAACGACAATGCATTCATGCAATTCAACGAACCAGTTGATCGTAGCGGTTTGAAAAAAAGACATGGTGGCGATTTGGCAGGTATCAAAAGTAAAATTCAATATTTGAAGGACATGGGTATCACAACCTTATGGCTAAATCCAGTGCAAGAAAACGACCAAGCCGAAGAAAGCTATCACGGTTATGCAGTTACAGACCATTACAAAATTGATCCACGTTTTGGTAGCAATACCGATTACATATCCCTCAATCAAGAAATGAAAAAACATGGTCTTAAAATGATTATGGACATTATTCCAAATCACGTAGGAAACAACCATTGGATGTACAATAACTACGATACGGGGTGGTTTAACTATCGAGATTCGTTTATTCAAACCAATCATAGAGTAACAACAATTATAGATTCATATGCCTCAACCCAAGAAAAGAACCAAAATTTTGACGGCGCAATTGCAAAAACAATGCCCGACTACAATCAAAAAAATACCCATATTGCTAAGTACCTAGACCAATTGTATTTATGGTGGATAGAAACCGCTGGTTTGTCGGGATACAGAATTGATACCTACCCTTATCCCGATCAAAATTACATGAATCATTTGTGCGAAATGATTCTATCTGAATATCCTAAATTCACCATTTACGGAGAAACCAGAGTTCAAACCAACGCCGTTCAAGCGGCTTTTACCAAAAACAACATCAAAGGTTTTGAGAAAAACCAATTGCCAGGCATTACCGATTTTGTGCTTTGTTGGGCCATGCAGGAAACAGGCACCAAGCCTTTTGGTTGGAGCGAGGGACTAAACAAGTTATACTTAACCCTCATAGATGATTATTTATATCAAGATCCGAATAAAAACTGCACCTTTTTAGATAACCATGATTTGTCGCGCATTTTCACCGTTGTAAATGAAGATTTAAATGCTTGGAAACGTTGCCAAATGATGCTACTTACCTTAAGAGGATTGCCATGTATTTATTATGGAACAGAAATTTTAATGACGGGTAACACCCAGGAAAGCGAAGCCAATGTTCGCTTTGATTTCCCTGGAGGATGGGCAGCCGACGAAAAAAACAAGTTCAAACCTGAAGACAGAACTCCCAAGGAAAATGAAGCATTTACCTTTATCAAAACTTTGGCAAAATACCGACAAACTCAAAAGGCAATTTCTGAGGGAAAAATGACACAGTTTACAGGAATCAATGGCATTTATGCCTATGCAAAAAAACTCGACAATGATGCAGTTATTTGTATTTACAGCCAAAATAAAGAAAAGACAGACGTCAATATGACCCGATTTACGGAAGTTACAAAAGGATATACCAAATTGAAAAATGTACTTACTGGAGAAATTTTTCCATTGGGAACAACATTGGGTGTTGAAGCTGAATCATCAAATATTTACGAACTCATTAAATAAATTCCATAAACATATTAAACGCAAAAAGGCTACCCTCCGGTAGCCTTTCTCATATCATTTGTATGATAGGTTAATCAATAATTTCATATCCCATAAGCGACTTGAATTGCTCCAGACGGGCATCTAAATCAGCTTTGGTAATAGAAGCCAATTTGGTAGTTCCAAATTGCTCAACGCAGAAACTTGCCATGGCGCTACCATAAATGATTGCCGTTTTCATTGCTTCGAAATCTGTCCTTCCCACAGAGGCCAAGAAACCAATAAATCCTCCAGCAAAAGTATCTCCCGCACCTGTTGGATCAAAAACATCTTCCAATGGCAAGGCAGGGCAGAAAAAGGTTTGATTATTTTCACCGAACAACAATGCACCGTGTTCGCCCTTTTTAATGATCAAAGTTTTTGGTCCCATTTCACGAATCACACGCGCAGCTTTCACCAAACTGTATTCACCACTTAATTGGCGGGCTTCTTCATCGTTGATTGTAAGCACATCCACCTTTGTCAATACCGCTTTTAAATCGTCCAGGGCAATGTCCATCCAAAAATTCATGGTATCGAGCACAACCAACTTTGGTTTTTCAGTCAAACGGTTTAGGGTAGTTAATTGAACTTGAGGACTTAAATTGCCAAGCATTACATATTCTGGGCTTGACCAATTTTGAGGGATAATTGGGTCGAAATCGGCCAAAACATTCAATTCGGTTACCAAAGTATCACGAGAATTCATGTCCATATGATATTTTCCGTGCCAGAAGAATGACTTTTCACCTTGTTTGATTTGTAGTCCTGTGGTATCTACATTTCTATTATTGAGTGATTTTATAAAGTCAAAATCAAAATCTTCACCAACTACAGCCACCAAACCAACGTGTTTATGAAGGAGAGAAGTAGCCAAAGCGATGTAAGAAGCGGCGCCTCCCACAATTTTTCCGGTAGAACCGAAGGGGGTATCGATTGCGTCAAATGCCACAGAACCAATTACTAACAAACTCATGAATATATATTTTTAAATTTTTTAGAAACTTTTTTAAATATTTTTCACAAAGGTATTGATTTATGCGAAGAATAATACTATTTTTGCATTCCTTAAAAAAGGGTAACAGATTCCTTGATAGCTCAGCTGGTTAGAGCAATTGACTGTTAATCAATAGGTCGCTGGTTCGAGTCCAGCTCAGGGAGCAAGAAAAGCCATCAGAAATGATGGCTTTTTTTTATGCCTTTACCAGTGTTTTCAATGGTTGTAAGAGTAGAACAGTAAGCGAAATTATCTTTCTGCGTTGAGCAAAGTTAACTTTAAAAATTAGTAATTTTCCAAATTATTGCCAAAAAAACACCTCCCAGTTCTCAGAACAGTTCGCACTTTTGAGTTGCATTTTCATGCCTACTTATAGGATTCTCCTAAGTTAGACTACTTTTCCATTCGTTTGAACTAAGCTTGTTCCATCGTAAACATATCATAAATGTGCTTTACAAACTCTAGAATATCAGAAATCCTACATAATCGCCTAACTCAACCCTATTAGATTTTCAACTTAAGAATTGTATGACGCCCTACAAAATACTTGAATCAAATATATACCTATAGTTTAATCGGATTTTCAATAGAGCTAAAAGTAAAATGCACATTTTTATAATTGTCAAGTGTGAACACTTTGAATGTGAATTCGTTCAGCTATCGAGTCATAAGTCCTTAAAAGAATGGAATTTTAAGCAAAAAGGTATTATAGGTTAACTAAAACAAACTAACGGGAACTTTTTACAAACTGTGAATTTCGTAAGATGAATTAGATTTGTAGTACGAAAAGTAGTAATATTGAAGTATGAAAAGTAGTATAAAGGTTCTTGTTATTTCAATATTGTTTTTATTATTTAATTCTTGTTCTACTGAAACTAAGCAGGACTGTGAAGTAAATAAATACGGAACAGTTCAAATAACCAACACATCTACAAATCCATACGATATTTATATTGATGGAAAATTTGTTTTGAAGCTTTTTGGAAATCAAACTTCTTCTAAACTCAAGGTTAGTGAAGGTAATGATCGAAAATTTTACGCCGAACAAGCAAGTGGGTTTGTGTTATTCCCAACGGTAAAAAATAGCTCTTTAAGCATTATTCGCTGTTCAAGTTACACTTGGCAAATCCCATAAATCATGAAAAAAATAAAAATTATATTGATTAATTTATCACTTGTAATGGCTTTGAATGCTCAAAATACTACCAGTGAAAAACCATTAAAATGGCCTCGAAGTTATGTTAAGAATAATATTACAATAAATGTGGGTTTGGGGAATTATCAACCAGAAGCAATGCGATTGGCAAGTTATCATAATTATGAAGGATTACAGGGTGATTATCAAGGCAGTAACAGTAGTGTGTTTGTGATAGGTTATGATGTTCACGAACGAGACAATTACATGTTTGGAATTTCGTACAGTTACTTTTCGGCTAAAAGTGGAACATGGATTGATGCGGACAATTTGGAATTAAATTATTTTAAAGTTGCAATGCATCAATTTACTGCAAAATATTCTTATGGGTGGTATAACAACTACGATTTTGGAGGTATGCTTTATAGCGGTGCTAGTTTAACTGCTAGAATAGTTAATACTGAAACGGTTTATCCTACAGCTTTATTAGTTACGAGTCCTGCAAAATTCCCATATGACTTCCCAATTATTGCAGGTCAACTAACATTAATAGGTATCAAAGGTAGATTCAAAAAAGATGGCAAATTAGGAACATATTGTGAGCTAGGTTTTGGTAATATGGGAATTATTAATTATGGTTTAAATTATACTTTCTAAAAGTCAATAAGGCGAAATAAATTATATTATATTTCTTAAGAACCCCAAGCCAAAAACTTGGGGTTTTCTTTTGGAATTTATTTATTTCCATAAAAGCGGAATCCCCTCCCAAAATTTTCAACCCTCACCTTCATTTCCTATATAAATAAGTGTGGGGGTAATATAATTGACACCCCCTATCTGTTAAGTAGAAACCGACTACACCCCCATTTCCTTAATAATTGGAGTTAATATAGATATACTGCTCGAAAGGATACTTTAACCTAATAAATTAATACTTCTGCAACGACTTATGTTTTTTCTTTCTGCTTGTGCTAAATAACATTTTTATGAAAATCACAACAGCACAACGGAAAAGGGCTAAGATTCGATTGTCGATTCAAGGTCCTAGTGGCACAGATTTTTGACCAGTCGCCCACCAAACCTTTAACAGAAATGTGCCGCTTTTTTGTTGTTTGAAATCCAAAATATTAATTATAACTTCGTATTATGACAGAATTTTCATCAACTGAAGAAAGAGTTGCCTATTATCTGAAACAGATGGAGAAAGCTATGCCTGAAATCAGAAGACAAATAAAAGTTTATGAAGAAGCTGTTAAATCAGGCAAACGCAAAAAAAGCGAGATAACAATCACCAGAAATGTCTAAGCCAATTTTATTGGTTATAGCTGGGTGCAATGGTTCAGGAAAATCATCTTTTTCCAATATTCTAGCAGCAGAAAACTTTCAACCCTTCGATTACGATTTGCATTATTTAGAGCACTATCATAATTTGTTCGATTCAGATATTCGGGATACAATGGCACATAACATGGCATTTTCAGACTTAGAAGAGAATATTCAAAATGCAATATCCAATAAAAGCAACTTCTGCTATGAAACCAACTTCAATTCTACACCACTCTATTGGCCTAGAATTTTCAACCAGAATAATTTCGATCTTCGTTTGATTTATTTATGCCTTTATTCCATTGAAGAAGCACAACGCAGGGTTGATATCAGAGTCGAAAACGGAGGACATTTTGTCTCTAAGTCAGAAATTAAAAAACGATATTTTGAAGGCTTTGAGAATTTAAATTCCCATTTTTCTTTTTTTACAAAAGTTGATTTATTTGATACAAGTGAATATGGCAAACCACCATCACATATCCTATCTATTGAAAATAATTCATTAATTAAAACTGCCGCACTACCCAAATATCTTCAAACTTTAATCCCTAAAATTCTAGAAATCAAACAAATATAGTATATTTACTAAACTCCAATTAAAAAGCTAAATTCTAATTACTTACAATTAACCATGCCATTATTTTTTATCCTGTCAATTCCAGCTATCATTTTTATTGCACTGCATTTTTTGAAAAACCGCAGTAAATCATTGCATTTTATTGTGATTGGAATTTCGCTTGCTGTACTTTTTGTATCTCAAATCAACAATTTCAACAAAAATCAATTTCCTCTCTTTCTCATACTGACATTGATAATATTCGGTAATTTTTACCGCAATCAAAGAAAAACTACTCCGTAATTATAGCTTTTCAATCCAACAATAATTGCCTCTTATTTCCCTCAACCAACAATTAATTCCAATAAAAATTTATCTTTGCAGTAAAATTTTGTTGTGCTCGAAAAATCCATAATAAATCCAGTGAAAGTATCGGTATTAATGTCCGTTTTCAATACCAATTTTTCGTACACAAAAAGAGCAATCGATTCTGTTTTAAAACAAGACTTTCAAGATTTTGAACTTATAATTATCGACGATGGCAGTAAGGAAAATGACAGAGAGTCGTTGTTGAATTACATAGAAAAACACGAGAACAAAATCAGTTACATCCGACATAGCAATCGCGGGCAATCGGAATCAATTAACAGAGGCGTTCTTTATAGTTTGGGGGAATATATTACCATTCTAGATAGCGACGACGAATACAAACCGAATCATTTGAGCCTTTGTTTGAGCGAAATAAATGACCTCGATTTAATTTGCTCAACCTCAGAAACTATTGTGGATAGCGACAACGATTATTATGTACCCGATAAAAACGACCTAAGCAAACTCATTCATTTAGATGACGTTATCTTGTTTGGGACATTATTCGGAAAAAAAGAAGTATTTACGAGCATAGATTTCAAAACAGGATTCTCAGCTGATTCAGATTTTTACGATCGCGCTAACAAAATATTTAAAGTTAAAAAATTAGACCTGCGCACCTACATCTATCACCGAAATATCCCCAACAGTATTTGTGCAAAAATGAAAACCGCCAATGTTGCTGGCGCATAAACATGACGGCCAAATCGCTTCATTTTCCTCAAAATACAAATTTAGTAATGGGTTGCCTCATTACGGGTTTGCATGATGTTAACCGCAACGAAACACTCATTAACGATTCATACGAATTGGTGAAAGATTGGGCTGAATCAATTACAGCAAAGAATTTACAAGGAGTTATTTTTCACAATAATTTTTCAGAAGAAACCTGCAAATCTTTTGAAAATGAAAACATTACTTTCATCAAAATTGAACACAACCCTGAATATTATCCCAACGTATTTCGATACTTTGTGTACCGGGATTTCTTAAAGAAACATATTCAGCAAATCAACGGAATTTTCATCACCGACATTTCCGATGTTGTGCTCGTAAATAATCCATTTACGGATGCGCTCTTTTGCAACAATCCTAATGCGCTTTTTTGTGGCGACGAACCCAAAATATTGAACAACGAGTGGATGATCGCTCATAGTGAACATTTGCGAAACAACATCATTGATTATGCCGATTATGAAAATGCTTTTGCGAATGAAACCCTGCTCAATTGCGGAATTATTGGAGGATCAGCCCCACTGTTTTTCGATTTCCTACAACAGCTTTGTGAGATTCATCAAGATGCAAATAGAGATAACAAAACCGCCTACACCGGCGACATGGGAGCTTTCAATTACTTAGCTAGAACAAAGTTCAATGAGCAAATCATTCACGGCGCTCCTGTAAATACGATTTTCAAAGGGTATGAAAACGATCGAACCGATTGTTGGTTTAGGCATAAATAAATTTTTTAAATTTGTTTTCTATTAGAAAACTTTTAACTTTGCATTGTGTTCAATATTATCACACGAAAGACTTTGTTAGCTTATTCCGAGAAATACCCCCCTGCTAAAAATGCACTATATGAATGGTATCATGAATTAGTGAAATCAGATTTCAAAAACTTCAATGAACTCAAAGCTGTATATGGTTCTGCAAGTTTGGTCGGTGATGATCGAATTATTTTTAACATCATGGGAAACAAGTATAGACTCGTAGTAAGAATTGTTTTTGAATATAAGGCTATACAAATAAAGTGGTTTGGAACACATAAGGAATATGATAAAATAAATGTCTCAACTATTCAAAACAAAATAAAGTAATGGAACTGACAGTAATAAAAAACAATTCACAGTATGAAGAATTTCTGAAATGGATTGATGAAATGTTTGATAAAAATATTTCGCCAACATCTGCAAAAGGAAAAAAAATAGAAGTGGCGTTATTACTAATTAAACAATATGAAGACGAGCATTTCTCAATTCCATTTCCTGATCCTCTCGAAACTATAAAACTTAAAATGGCTGAACTTGGATTAAAAAACAAGGACCTAGTTGGTAAATTTGGCAGCAAAGGCTATGTATCTTCTCTATTGAGCGGAAAAAAACCATTGACACTAGAATTGGCAAAGCTTTTTCATCAAGAACTACATATCCCAGCAGAAGTCTTTTTATCTTGATAAACCAAACTTCTAATTTTACACCTATTCAAATACCACAACTTGGCAGCATATATTGGTGAAGTAAATACGAATGCGAAAATGAACTATTCTAAAAAACTATTGCTTTTCTATTTCAATTCCTTCACAAACCAATAATCAGTTTGGGGTGTAGTTCCAAGTGGGAAATCATTTTCAACGCCAGAATTTACAAAGCCATGCTTTTCGTAAAAACCTCTGGCGCGGAAGTTGTATTCCCAAACCGATAAATACATGATTTCAAAACCATTTTTATTGGCGTAATCAACTGCGAAATTCATGAGTTCATTTGCCACACCCGTGCCATGAAATTCCTTCAAAACATACAACCGAACCAACTCAACGGATTTTTGATTTGAAAAAGTTTCCAAAGGACAAGGATGTTTTGCATTGATGCGCATATACCCTTTTACAACGCCTTCATCCTCCAAGAAAAAGAAATTATCGGTATCATCAAGCAGTTCCATCTCTACTTGTGCCGTATTGAAATACAATTCTAACACGCCCCGCATATCGTCTTTGGTACAAGTATTTCCAAACGTATCATCGAAGGTCTTTCGGCCTATCGTTTGTAAAAGCGCAACATCATCCAAATTACCGCGTCTGATCATACGACAAAGTTATAACTTTAGAATTCAATAAATAACCAAGTTTTTTGCTCAAAAATTTACAGTTAAATTCAGTTGATAAACAGCCCAATTTTAAATACATTTACAACATATAAATAAATGCAAAACAAATCCCTAAAAAAAGCCGTGTCCATCTTGGGATTATTGGTATTGTTTTTTCTCTCAGGTAAACTAGATGCTCAAATTATATATACCGATATTCCCGACGCTACTCCCAATGCAACGTATCCATTGGATTTAAACAATGACAGTATCGTTGATTTTTTAATTCAATTTGATTTGGGGGACAAAGTGATGTGCAAACCTCAAAATGACAACGCATATTCAGGATATTATTTTGACAATGTTTATTTACCTTGGGCAAACCCAACAAATACAAGTATTTGCGACACGCTTACAACATGGTATGATACGATGAATCCAGGAACAATGGCCTCGGGAACAAACATGGGCTACTGGATTGGAGCAACAGACAAATATTTGGCGCTTAAACTTATTGTGGGAAAAGATTCCTATTATGGTTGGGCGCGATTGGATGTTACAGCATCATCCACATCTTTCAATATCAAAGATTATGCTTACCAAAGCACACCAAATAAATGTATTGAATCCGGTCATACTGCATTGGGACTAATTCAAAATTTAAACAATAAAGTATTATCAATGTTCCCCAACCCATGCACTTCCACAACAACAATAAAAACAACTTTTAAGTTCAAAAATACAACTATTAGGATTCAAAATGCATTCGGACAATTAATAAAGCAACTAAAAAACATATCTGATGAGTCATTCTCTTTTTCTTGCGACAACATTCCAAAGGGTGTGTATTTCATAACAGTACAAGAAAACAACAAAATCATAGCTGTTGAGAAATTAGTTATCACGGATTAAAACAAGTGGAAATATCAATTTAAAAGATTAGATTTGATTATACCTCAATTACAAATGAGTAAATGCAAAAAAACAAGTCTTAATCAAAAATTAGCAGCAATTCACAATTGGCAATAAATGATTCAAATAAATGAAAATGAAACTATCCAATCTCTTTGAAAAGCTTTACCGAAGACTTCTTTCAGAAAAAACCAAAGAAAGGAGTGAACAGATTATCTTGTGGATTGCTTTGGCAAGTTTTATTCTTCATCTGTTAATTATTGAATTGATAAATTTTAACATTATTTCAATTCATGAACCCTCAAATTTACTAAAAGATCCAATCGCTGCTATTTACACACCCTTCTCTTTTATATTGGTTTACGAGGTGTATCTGTTGATTTATTATCTCCCAAAATCAACATCTACCTATATCTCAAAACAATACGAGATTATTGCGCTAATCATCATAAGAAGACTATTCAAAGACCTATCTGGATTAACACTTACACCTGATTGGTTTAATGTTAAAAATGATTTACAGTTTACTTACGACTTGGTAGCTTCTGTCTTATTGTTCTATTTAATTTATCTATTTCAGATTCAACGAACCAAAATATATAGAACTGATAATCATAGTAATAAACAAAATTCCAGCATTAAAAAATTCATTAATGCCAAAAAATGGATTGCCACATCTTTGGTTCCAGTGCTTTTAATTATTGCCATTTATTCATTCTTTAATTGGTGCAGTGGCATCATTCAACCCCATGATACGAATGCAATTTCATTCAAGAATATCAATAATATTTTCTTCGAACAGTTCTTTAATATTTTAATCATTGCAGATGTAATTTTATTGTTATTCTCGTTTTTCCATACCGATGAATTCCACAAAGTAATTCGAAATTCTGGATTTATCATTTCTACCATATTGATTCGAATTTCATTTTCTGTGACTGGCATCATCAATAATTTATTAATTGTTTCTGCTATTTTATTTGGGCTTTCAATATTTTTCATTCACAATCAATTCGAAAAGCGATTGTCAACTGAAATTGAAGAAAGCAATGAAATTTAGTTTTAATCTAATCATTTTTTTTTGAGGGAAAAATCTTACATGGAAAAATTGCCATTTTTCCAGTTGCGAAAAACCATTGAATACTATTCATTAATGAAACAATTTTAAACTATATTTTTATAAATCGTGGGACTGTCTGATTCAAATATTGAACAAATCAAAGACATATGTAATATTTACAATGTTAAAAACTTGTATGTATTTGGCTCAGTTTTAACTGCAAAATTCGACACACACAGTGATATTGATTTTGCGGTGGATTTCAATAAAATGGAAATCCATCAATACGCAGACAACTATTTCAATTTTAAAAATTCTTTGCAAAAAACATTGAATAAAGAAATTGATTTAGTTGAAATACAAGCCATCAAAAATCCTTACTTCAAACAATCTCTTGATTCTACCAAATTACAGATTTATGGAATTGGAAATTAAAGCTTGGCTCTACGATATACTTAATGCGATAATTGAAATTTGTAATTTTTCAGTCATAATGAACAAATTACAAACTTATAAAATTGCCAATTATCACAAAATGTGTAATTTGCATACATGAAAATCAAGTTCAACAGAATCATTGCTTTCGTATTTGTATTGTTTTTCGCACATTATTCTGCTGCGCAAACTCCATTAACAAACAGACAAATTTACGATTTCAACCCTGGCGATGTTGTACAAGGAACCCATTTTTACAAATTAGACCCAGGGCCACCGTCTTACGAAACGTTTTCTTATTTAAAAAGAACATCATCTAAAAACAACGATACTTTATTTTATAAAATCAGAAGAGAGTATTATACGCCTCCCGCTTGCCAAGATTGTAAGCCTTTGGTGTGGATTGATACAATCACACAAGCATACATGGAGTTAGACTCTATTGCAAAACACTATAACGAAACCTTCCAATATAGCATTAAAGATACTTTTTATAACGACTTCTGCAACAGAAGAGTATGGGCGAAAAAACCCGACAAACTTGATTCTGTATGGTTTGAGCCTACGAAGCATTATACCTATTATGTTGAGGGATTGGGTGGACCATTTTACAAAAAAGAATTCTCACAAGGCGGACCAACAACACTTGATTTTGTACTTACCTATTATAAAAAAGATGGTATTTCATGCGGAAATTTTGTGAATGGTTTGCACGATTTTAATTCCCAAAATTTAAAAGCTACAATTTTCCCCAATCCATTTACCGAAACCGCTACCATTCAATTTGAAAAACCTCTAAGGAATGCAAGTATTGTTCTTTATAATTTTGAGGGACAAAAAACAAATGTGATATCTAATTTTCAAGGTTCAACGATCGACATTAGCCGTGGTAATCTGAAAAGTGGAATTTATTTCCTTCAAGTAAATGACATCAATGGTTCTTGGTCTCAGAAAATCATTGTAAAATAATCAATTTTAACACTTAAAAATTATTTGTATAAATTGATAAAATACCCACCAATTCGAATAAATAATGGTACGATTTTTGTTGATTTTAATTAAAATTTACGAAAAATCTTACTTAATGTAATGTTAATTTATTTAAAAAAATCTCAGAATTTATTTTTAATTCTTTGTTTGCTATTTAACTCAACTACGAACGCTCAAAAAAACAATTTGAGCATATCTTTAGGAGTTGGCACCAATAATGGAGATGTGGGATACAATGATTTTTTATTACTTTCGCCATTATATTTTACTTCACGCCCCAACATAAGCATTCAACATCAGTTTAAAACCCGATCTCTCAAAACATTTGACATTGGGTTAACCTACAACAATTACGTTGTCATTGACGAATATTCATCAATTAGTTATTTCGCACAAAGAAATTGGCGTTTATATGGAAATTCCTTTGTTGTTAATTGTTTGTATTTAACTCCAACTCCATTTCCTTGTATTAAATTAGGAATTGGCGCAGGGTGGGCACAGAATTTTTACAAATTAACTGATATCAGTTATTCTACAAATAGCCCAATTATTCAATTTGGGGGACAGATATTATTTGGCAAATTAAAATTTAATCAGGAAATCAGTTTAAGGTATGTCTATACTTTAAATTTGAGGGATAATTTTGACGGATTAAAATTTGACGCCTTGAAAGATAATCACAATTCATTGCAGTTAAACTATTCCATTCCATATAGATTAATTAAATCCAAATGGAGAAACAAAGTGCGACGTAATAGAAGTCAAAACAAGAATGCATGTCCTTCGTTTTAAAGCAAATTGAATAGTAAATACCTTCCATGGTTCTTGGTCTCAGAAAATTGTGATTCATTAATTGCAGGGGTCTCCCCCAATTGAAATTTTACTTTTTTAAGTATTTTATTTATTTTTGCAAATAAAATACGAAACATGAAATCAACTAAAATTATCTATTGGATATCATCGGGCATTATTTGCTTGTTTTCTTTGGGTGCCATTCAAATGAACTCTCAAATGGCCATTGACGGTGCTAATCATTTGCATATTCCACGTTATTTGGGCTTAGAAGTAAGTATAGGCCAACTAATTGGATTGATTTTGTTGATTGTTCCACAAATTCCTGCTCGATTTAAAGAATGGGGCTATGTTGGATATGGAATTATGTACATCACCGCATTTATTGCTCATTTGTCTGTTGGAGATGCAATGGTTCCTTATGGAATGATGTCGTTAGTTTTCTTCGGCCTGTTGCTCACCTCTTATATTACTTTTCACAAGTTACAAAACGCAAAAAATTCTTAATTCAGTTTAAGAAGAATTAGGCGTACTTTTGAGTTGTGTATATTTCTATTACCGGTTTAAAACCGAAGGGATTTTTTAGTTACATCAAATTTTGGACTTTGGCGATTCCGTCATTTCGCCAAGCAGAAACATCAAAGGGAAACTTGCATACTTCTACAAAGAATATGCATGGTTATCAATGCACGGTTTCTGCATGGGAAAGCCGTGAAGTGATGCTTGAATTTATGCGCAGTGGCGTTCATTTGAAAGCCATGAAAGCTTTCCACAGTATTGCCACAGGCCGAACCTACGGTTATGAATCTGAGTCAATTCCTAGTTGGGATGAAGCCTACAACCTCCTTCAAGAAAAAGGGAAAGACTATTGATTTATACATTGAAAATTCAGATTATGGCTCAATGTGAGCGTTGACAAGGGTTTTCATTAAAATTTGTAACAAAACCAAACATGTTTTTCAATTTATTTGTAACAAAACCAAACATGTTTTTCAATTTATTTGTAACAAAAACAAACATGTTTTTCAGTTTTTTTGTAACAAAACCAAACATGTTTTTCGTATTTTTTGTAACAAAACCAAACATGTTTACTTATTTGCTTCGCTTTATTCCATCAAAACCAAACAACTATCATGTGAAAAACCATCATTTGTCATAGTTTGCATTTGATAGATTTCAAACCTTTGTTTCATATTAATAACATTATGAAACTCGAAAACAAAGTTGCCATTGTAACCGGAGCAGGCTCGGGACTTGGAAAAGAAATTGCCATTTTATTTGCAGAAAACGGAGCAACAGTATTCGCAACAGATGTAAATATAAACGCTTTAAATGATTTGCAAAAAGGCAACCCTGCCATTTCCATCATGCGCATTAACATGGGTGCCGATAATGAGGTAAAGTCTATGATCAAATCGGCGATAGACAAATTTGGCAAAATAGATATTTTGGTAAACAATGCCGGTGTGATGGACAATTTTCAGCCTGTGGGTGAATGCGACGAAGACACTTGGGAAAGGGTAATCAACATCAACCTAAAAGGAGTGTTTCATGCAATGCATGCGGCTGTTCCGCTCATGCTAGAGAAAAAGCAGGGCAATATCATCAACATTGCTTCTATTGGGGGACTTTTTGGTGCGCGTGCAGGAGCAGCCTATACTGCCAGCAAGCATGCCGTTATTGGGTTAACCAAGAATACAGGTTACATGTATGCAAAATTGGGAATTCGTTGCAATGCAATTGCACCAGGTGCCATGGAAACACATATTGCCGATAGCATTGACATGACCAAAATTACTCCGTTGGTTAACGAACGCATTATGGCAGGAATGGTTTTAAATCCAAGAACTTCTAAGCCAACAGAAGTAGCTCAAGTTGCATTATTCCTTGCCTCAGATGATTCTAGTTTTGTGAATGCGAGCGTGATCACCGCCGATGGCGGCTGGTCTGCATTTTAAACGGCCATGCATCCCTCAAAATCTGAAGGAGTATATTTTCTAATTTTCATTTGATAGAAATGATGTAAACAAAGCTGTAAAGTTACCCAAAAAAATCTCGCGAACAATTTTGGGAATTAGGACTATTCCCAACTAAAGATTAATTTTGAAGCGATGTTCATCAAAAGACTTTTTTTATTTTTCACAGTTGTTGTTTGTATCCTCGGTTGCGATTTTCTGCCGAAACAAAATAAGGCAACTTCAACAATTGAGAATACAGATAAAAAAGTATGCGATTCGATGGGTGTAGATGTAGAAATCCTCAATAGAATTCGTGAATTTAGCAATGGCAAAATTGAACCTTTTCATTACTCGTTGTCGCGGGCAATTTCAGACAGCAATGAATTAGAAATCAACCCAATCCATCTAAAAGGAATTACCATTGGTATCAAAAATGCCGATTCATACAATACCATTTTTTCTTTGAAAGATGAATTCAAGAAAAAAGGATACACCATTTTTATGCTTGAAAATAATTTCAGCGTAAACGACAAACCCGATAGGGTTGGTATTTTCAAAACCACTGATAAGTATAAAATTCTGCGAGATATCAAAACCAGTGCTTTCAATTACGACATTGACAACGACAGCTTGATCCATATTATTGAACGGTGGGACAAAGATTTAGATCTCGAACTCATTGGCGCATCTGGTGATTATTGCGAATTTTTAATCAATAAAGATCCACAAAATTGGCGTGAACTCGCGCAACAGATTTATAACATTTGCCCCGACGTTGTGAACCAAGGAACAGGGTATTTGGTGGTTTACAAAAATGAAATGATGAAGAACAAACGTCTTTATCTCTGGTGGGATTAACCTTGCAATTGCCCTTCAAATTCGTTATATTTGTTTCACTCTGAAACTTCTCACTGTTCAAAAATATGAACGAAACAAAACCAAAATCTCCCAATAAAATCCTTAAATTTTGGAAAAACATTGGCCCTGGATTGGTAACTGGTGCCTCCGACGATGACCCCTCGGGAATAGCTACCTACTCACAAGCCGGAGCTGCTTATGGTTTATCCACTTTATGGACGTCAATCTTAGCCTTCCCATTAATGGCCGCTATTCAACAAATGTGTGCCAAAATTGGGATAGTTACTTCACAAGGATTAACCGCCACCCTTAAAAAATATTATCCAAAGCCAGTTTTATACATCATGCTCATCTTTAGCTTTCCAGCTATTGTCATGAACATTGGTGCCGATATTGCCGGAATGGGCGCTGTTGGAAATTTGCTTTTCCCCAGCATTGACGCCAATTATTTTAGTGTACTTTTTACGATTATCCTTTTGGGATTAATTATTTACCTCCCCTATCAAAAAATTGCCGCAGTTTTGAAATGGTTTTGCATTGTGATGTTGGTCTATTTTGTGGTACCCTTTTTATACAAACAAGATTTCTCGGCAATTCTCAAAGCTACTTTCATACCCGAAATTAAATTTAACAAAGAATTCATTGGTATTTTGGTTGGCATTTTAGGGACCACAATTTCGCCGTATCTATTTTTTTGGCAGGCTTCTGTAGAAGTTGAAGAACATAAAAAACACATTATTGTGAACAAGAAAATCATGACCGAAATGAAACATGATGTTGATTTTGGTATGACTGTTTCAGGCTTTGTGATGTACTTTATCATACTGACTACCGGCACCGTTTTATACAATGCTGGCGTTCATAAAATTGACACCGTGGAGCAAGCCGCAATGGCATTAAAACCGCTGGCAGGCAATTTGGCTTATTTGCTTTTCGCTATTGGGGTTATAGGCACCGGATTCATTGCCATACCCGTTTTAAGCGGCTCATTATCCTATATTTTTACCGAAACTTTTGGTTGGGAGCAAGGCCTTGATAAGAAATTTCACGAAGCAAGAGGCTTCTATACCATCATTGCCATTTCTTTAATTCTTGGCTTATCCATGAATTATATTGGCATTTCTCCCATTGATGCGTTGATTTATACAGCCATTCTTTATGGACTTACTGCGCCAGTTTTGATTGCTATTATTTTGCATATTTCGAACAACAAAAAGATCATGGGCGAATTTGTAAATACCAGATATTTAAACATTATGGGATTTGCAGCATTGGCAATAATGACGGTAGCTGCCGTTCTTCTCCTTTATTTCACATTTAAGTCCTAGTTTTTTGAGGGACGGATAATCGTCGATTATTTCATTTGTCTCAACAAACACGATCACCGAATTACCCATCTTTCCGTTTATTCTCATTAATTTTGCGCCATAATTTCCAATTATGTCAAAAACAATTTTACACAAAGCTGATACTCGAGGACATGCAAATCATGGCTGGTTAAATTCTAAACACACTTTTAGCTTTGCTAATTATTACGAACCAGAAAGAATGCACTTTGGCGTGCTTCGTGTATTAAATGATGACCAAGTTGCTCCGGGAATGGGATTTGGAACCCATCCTCATGAAAACATGGAAATCATTTCCATTCCGTTGGAAGGAGATTTAGAGCACAAAGACAGCATGGGAAATATTGCAGTAATTCGCCATGGAGACATCCAAGTGCTGAGCGCAGGAACGGGAATCACCCACAGTGAATACAACAAAAACAAAGACAAAGAGGTTAAGTTTTTGCAGATTTGGGTTTTCCCAAACAAGCAAAACGTGACTCCGAGATATAGCCAAATATCCCTCAATATCGAAGACAGACATAACAACTTCCAACAAATCATTTCGCCAAACGCCGACGATGAAGGCGCTTGGATCAATCAAAATGCTTGGTTCAGCATGGGCAATTTCGACAGCGGATTTGAAACTATCTACAATTTAAAAAGCAGCCAAAACGGAGTATACATTTTTGTTTTAGAGGGAGAAATTGAAGTAGAAGGACAAATCCTTTCAAAACGTGATGGCTTTGGAATTTGGAATACAGATAGTTTTTCATTGAAAGCACTATCAAATTGCGATGTTCTTTTGATGGATGTGCCTATGAATTTGGCATAAAAGAATTAGAATTCATTCATTTAAAAACTAGATTCAAATTAAATTCACTATGAAAAATATCATTTTAACAGCTTTATTTTTTATTGGCACAAGCATTAACCTGTTTTCGCAGCGTGCAATTACTCCTTCCGATTCTTTTGTGATTTTCGGAAAAGTAAAAAACCCTGTGACCATTAAAATCCAAGATTTATCAAAATTAACTGGGGTAGAAATTCCACCACAAGTAATTTATAACCACAAAGGAGAGATAAAAGACACGTTGAGAAATTTAGCAGGAATACCTTTAAAATCCATTTTACTTTCTTCTGAATATATTTATTCCAAACCAAAAGAATTGAATGAATTCTATTTCGTATTAAAAGCTACGGATGGATATCGCGTGGTACTTTCATGGAATGAAATTTACAATGCAAATTCTGACTTTTATATTCTTACACGCTTCAATGGCAAACCCATTGCTGAATCAAATAACAGAATGATTTTCCTTTCAACTTCAGATTTAAAACCAGGCAGACGTTATATCAAGGCATTATCGAGCATTGAAGTAAAGCAATTAGAATGAGCAATCTGATAGATTTATACATAGAAAAATTCCCGTTACAAACTCAAGAAGTTTTGAATGAAATGAGGAGCATCATTCTAGAAGTGATTCCAAATGCAGAACAAGTGATTGGATATCAAATGCCAGCATTCAAATTGAATGGCATTTTGGTTTATTTTGCAGGATATAAAAATCACGTCGGATTTTATCCTACTGCTTCAGGCATTGAAAATTTCTCCCATGAATTTGGCAGTTACAAATGGTCGAAAGGAGCGGTTCAATTTCCATTAAATGAACCGTTGCCAAAAGATTTAATTCAAAGAATTGTAAAGTTTAGACTCGAAGAAATAAGCGTAAAAAAATGAGATCCAAAGAACTTTTTGATAAACCAACAACGGAAAAATCACCTTTGGTTATTCCTAAAGAATTAATGTTGTTATTAGCGTCAAATCCAAATGCACAGAATTTCTTCAACACCCTTTCTCATTCTTGCCAAAGGGAATATGTAACCTACATAGCTGATGCAAAAAAAGAAGAAACGAGAATTTCGAGATCACACAAAACCATTGAAGCCCTATTGAACCACAAAAAATACAGAGCTTAAATTTCTGCTTTTTTTAATTTTATAGGTATGTAAATATCTTCCTCGGAGTCCACATTATTCCGTTTGTATTTTTCGCTTAAGATTTCAAATTGTGGGCGGTTGTCAAATTCATAAATCGTATTGGGCAACCATTGGTTAAAAATCCATTGAAATACTTTGTATCCTTCTGTATCCAATCCCTTATAATGAAAAACAGCATATAAACCCTCCGGAATAGTTAATACTTTCATATTTTGAGGGATATCGGCCACTTCAGTTACCTCAACGCAAGCCCATTTTTCAAATTCACTTTGCGGATTGGGGACTTCAAATTTTTTTAAAACTTGAACAGAGTATAAGTCTGATGAAACCGCATTCAATACTTGATTTCTTCTGGGCATAAAATTACGCCAAAGTATGGGCGTTTGAATATTATCAAACGACATTTCAAGCATATCACCCACCAGGGTTTTGGCACTTACTGTGCAAATTAATGGCTCTAGTAACATTTATTAAACTCCTACTTTATCAATTCTGGCGACCATAATACCTGCTCCTTCTACTGAAAAAGTTTTCCAATGATTCATAAATCAAAGTTAAACAATGAAAATTAAAAAATGAGTATCATTCTAAAAGAAAAGGCCCGCAAAAGCGAGCCCTGTCCTTACTATACACTAAACTTAAAACTAGTTTCTCATGATTTTGGTATTTATCCAATTACCGTCTTTTTTAATTGCCAAGAAATAAATGCCTTGTTGAAATTCTGAAATTTCAATTTTATTTTCTGTTAATATTGAATTTCTCAAAATTCTACCGTTTAGGTCTCTCAAAATATAATTGGTTGATGAATTAACACCAGAAATAATTAGCAATCCATTTGTTGGATTAGGATAAACAGAGAGCTTATTTGTTTCAATGTAATTCAATCCAGTAGTTCCAAAACATTTTACAGCAAGCGTATTGCAGAATATCGTATCGCAATTATTGCAAGTATCTACAATTTTCACGCACATTTTGTAGGATCCATTCGCGTAAACCTGGTAATTAAAATACCTTGCGTTACTTACCAAGGTATCATTTACAGACCATTGATATTTAAAGCAACTAGATTTTGCATAATTAAATCCAACGTATCCATAAATTTTATCGTTTTTAATGGCACTCTTACAACTATCCCATGTCAGGAAATACGGATTTCTTGATTGCCAATTACATTTTGAAGTAGATGAGCTCAAACAATTTATTACGACAGCGGTGCAAAATGTAGTATCACATCCACTGCAAGTATCAGTAACTTTCACGCAAACATCATAAGTTCCGTTTGATTTAGGCGTAAAATCCATCGGGCGGGCGGTTGAAATATTCACTGTATTGACAGTCCATTGATATTTAAAACAGCCCGATTTTGTATACCCAAAATAGATATACCCATAAATTTTGCCTTTGTTTGCCGATGTGGCGCTACAACTATCTCTAATAATGAAATAAGGCTTTCGAGACTGCCAATCGCATTTCAAACTAGTGGAACCCAAACAGGTAATTCCTATTGAACTGCAAAACGTAGTATCGCAACCACTGCAAGTATCTGTAACTTTCACGCAAACAGCGTATTTGCCATTGGCAGTTGGAAGGTATGTCATGTATTTATTACTCGCAATATTCTTACCATCTACAGACCATTGATATTTAAAACAGCCTGCTTTGGAGTAATTAAAGGCCATATATCCGTAAATCATTCCTTTGGTTTTAACGTTTTTACTTCCACAACTATCCCATGTTAAAAAATAAGGTGTGCGAGAACTCCAATTACATTTCGAAGTAGTTGAACCAAGGCAAGTAATTCCCATAGAATAACAATAAGTTGTATCACAACCGCTGCAAGTATCTGCCACCTTTACGCAAACATTATACTTTCCGTTTGCGGTTGGCAAGTATGTCATTGATCTACTTGTAGTAATATTTTTCCCATCAACTGTCCATTGATATTTAAAGCAACTCATTTTGGAATAGTTAAAATAAATATATCCATAAATTTTGCCCTTATTTGCCCCTTTGGTTCCACAACTATCCCAATGCAAAAAATAAACATTTCGAGATTGCCAATTACAAGATGAAGTATTCGTGCTTAGACAAGTAATACCAATATATGAACTAAATGTAGTATCACAACCACTACAAGTATCTGTAACCTTAACGCAAACTGCATATTTTCCATTTGCAGAAGGCATATATGTCATTGCTTTATTGGTCGTCACATTATTGCCATTTACTGTCCATTGATATTTAAAACACGCTGCTTTGGAATAACTAAACGCTATATAGCCATAAATCATCCCTTTGGTTTTTGTATTTGTACTTCCACAGCTATCCCAAGTTAGGAAGTATGGATTGCGTGCTCCCCAATTACACTTGGATGTTGTTGTTGAACCTAAACAAGTTATTCCAGTTGAACTACAAAAAGTGGTATCACATCCACTACAAGTATCGGTAACCTTCACGCAAACTGAATATTTTCCGTTTGCAGAAGGCATAAATGTCATTGCCCTATTGGTTGTAACATTATTGCCGTTTACTGTCCATTGATATTTAAAACAGCTCGATTTAGAATAATTAAAGGCAATGTATCCATTTAACATTCCTTTGTTTTTAGAAAGCTTACTTCCGCAACTATCCCATGTTAAAAAATAAGGAGTTCTTGCGCCCCAATTGCATGTTGAACCAGCTTGAGATTGCTTTAATCCGAAGAAAGTAAAGACAAATAAGAGAATAGGTAAAAATCTTTTCATAATGTTTCAAAGTTATAGACATAAAATTAAACAAAATGTTGTCTAAACAAAAAAACCTTACTTTCAAATGATATTCAAATGAATGTAAGATTAAATTCGATAGATTATTTGATGACTTTTCCGGCAGAAAGCAACTGACCTTGGGCATTCAAAACCCGAATAACATATATTCCATGTTGATTTTCTAATTCAAAATCAGATGCATTCAATGTAACTCCTTTCACTCCTGATGGAATTGGTTGAACGTGTATTTTTTTACCTGTAATATCTAAAACTTCAAGATTAAATGCGTCTTGAGGAATTTGAATATTCCAAACCCCACTTTCTGAAGGATTGGGCCAAATTTTCATTTGTGAAACCCTGCTTTTATTTACTTTTAAATGAGGTTTATGTACATAAGGATTTAATTTAAACACATACTTTTCAAAACAAGACGCGTAATTCAAACACTCATTAGTAGGTTGCTGTTTAATGATTGGAATCTTCAAAGAACTCCCTGCCAATGGATCACCGGCAATTTTAACCTGTGCTTTTCCAATGGGCAAATCCTTACGACCCAATATTGTAAAACATTGACCCCCTTTTAAGGAAGCTACATTTACACCAATTTTAGCAAAAACGGACCTATAATCATTGGAATCAATATTGTATGTATTGTATGAAACCAAGGCAATATAATCGCCGGTGTTCATTCCATCGATAATACTATCAAGGGTACCCGTTTTCTTATTCAAGGAATTTGCCATTCGAAACTGATAAAAAACTTGTGAGTCAATGGGGTAACCAAAGTCCTTCCACATTTGCCCTGCTGGATTTTGAGGAAAAACCGAACTCACCCAATAAGGTTTTAATGTGTAATTATCAAACAAAATGGCAATAGCAATGTTACTACCGAAAAGGTATTTTTTAGATCCCTCATGCATCTGAAAATATGCATTGCTTCCTTTTTTGATGCCTTTATCAGGCAAATCACCAGCCGATAAAAATAAAGATTCATAAGCGCATGTTGATCCTGATGGTGTTACTATCGTTTTGTGCGAAATACCTGAAGTGTCTGACCAATAAAGCTCAAAATTTGCCATCATGAGCGTATCAAAATCTTTGGCTGCATAATTATCGCCTGAAATAATTGGGAAAGAATCTCCGGGTTTGACCCAAGCATCTAATCCCATTCCGATTTCAGTTTTATATTTCCAACAATATTTTTCACCACAGAATTTACCGGTTCGTTGGTAATATCTATTTCCCCCGAAATACTCATAAGGCCAAATCATTAGATTTTGAGTTTGATAAAAGAAATCCAACGTAGCAGCGCCAAGCTTTATTGAATCTTTATTCAAATTTTTGATATACCAAACAACAGAATCTTTATCATGATTTGCAACTATCTGAAACTTATTCTGCGCATTGGCATATGACATTATTAAAAAGCACAAAATCAAAACTGAAATTCTCTTCATTTTTGATTTGATTGGATTATATTTTATAAATTTAATTCCCATTACTAATTTGATCATTTCAAAATCAAGACGTAAAAATACAAAAAGGTTGCACTTGAATAAAAAAATCCTATTCAAATGATTTGCAATTAATAAATTCTAATCTACTCTCAAATTTGGTACCGGTCAAAATATTATATCTTCGCATTAGAACTTAGATAATAAGTTTTCTTAATAAAATATTTAAAATGAAAATTCGCGAATTCACAATAGTAGAATCAAAAATCAAATGGATTGACATAGAAAATCCCAACCAAAATGATTTGACTGATTTTTGCAAAACCCATAATCTGAGCCAGGCATCTATTCAAGATTGTCTAGAACCCGATCATTTACCAAAATACGAAAATCTTAGTCCATTAGATTTTATTCTTTTACGTGCTCTGCACATTGAAAATGAACATAGCCATACTATCCAAGAAATGAGCACCAAAGTGGCCATATTTATCGATGGACAACTCATTATTACCATTCACCGATTGCAACATTCTTTTCTGGAGGACATTATCCATCATTCTGTAAATACGAAAAAAATTAATTCAACCCACGAATTAGCCACGAAAATCATCAAAGGGGTTCTTCGCACATATGAAAAATATCAAAATAAATTGGCCTCAGAAATTGATGCGATTGAAGATTTGATATTTCTTAAAAATACCAAAAACAGTTTTACCGAAGAACTATATTATTTAAAACGCCAAAGTACCATTGGAAAAAAACAGCTTTTGCTAACTAGAGAAGTTTTAAATGGAATGCAAAGCCACCATAAAACCTCACCAGAATTAAGAGATGTGATTGATTTACATGGAAAATTAGAAATGTTTTATGACCAATTAATTGATGATGTAAGCAACTTGCTCAACGTTTATTTGTCGGTTGCATCTCAAAAAACAAATGACGTAATGAAAGTTCTCACAGTGTTTTCTGTTTTTTTTATGCCCTTAACTTTTATAGTTGGCATTTATGGAATGAACTTTCAATTCATGCCTGAATTATCTCAAAAGTATGGTTATGTGGGAGTTTGGATTGCCATGATTACAGTAAGTATTGTAGTTGGACTTTGGTTCAAACGAAAAAATTGGTTGTGATGATTTGAATCATTCAGGGTTTATTGATATTGTGTATTTTTCGTCCTAATTGTGCAATAAAACTCAAGTATTTGATCATTTTAAAATTATCCCAAACTTTACAATAGTATCTTTGTTAAATAATTGAATAAATCACTATGCAAAAATCAAATTTCAATAAGAGATTCTCTTCTTTGGTTTCCTACATCATCCTATTATTTGTAATGTTTGCAACCAACCAATCTAAAGCACAATTATTCGACACATGCTATACAAAAAAATTCAAAATAAAGATCAACGCAAGCAAAAGCATTGATACCTGTGCAAAAGACATACAACTAACTGTGAGTTACACAGGAAAACCTTCATATATTTATTGGAGCGATGGATACTATGGGGGAACTAGAGTAGTAAACAAATCAGGAGATTATCAAGTGGTGGCCTATGATAGTGTTTATTGTATGGATACTTCAAACCATGTAAAAGTTACATTGAATGACAATTACATTAGTGTATATGCTTGGGGTAAAGGCGGACCAGACATTAGCCTTTGCAACAATGAGGAAGTTATTTTAAATTGCTATTCTACTACAAAATTCAAATGGAATACAGGTGATACTGTGAGTTCTCTCACAGTAAGTAAATCAGGAAAATATTTTGCGATTTCCAAATCCCTCAATGTATGTTTCGATACATCAACGGTTTACAATGTTAAAACAATCAGCTTTAACAATGTTAAAATCAAAGCCAACGGTGATACAATTTTATGTCAAGGTGATTCTGTTCAGTTGGAAGCTACAGGGATAAGTGGAAAAATGGGATGGTACCCTACATATTCTTATGGCAAAAAAATATTTGCAAAAACTTCAGGAACTTATTCTGTTTATGCTTATGATTCAGCATCAGGTTGTTCGGGGTATTCAAATAGAATAACGGTTCAAATTATTACACCACCAACTGAAAAACTCTGTATGGTTACGGTAGATACAGTTTTGAACAGAAATAAATTAGTTTGGGAAAAAACTACGGGTATGAGAATCGTTTCTTATAACATTTACAAAGAATCAAACTTTGCTGGGGTGTACGATTTACTCGGAAGCGTTTCGTTTGATTCAGCTAGTCATTTTACGGATACCACAAGCAATCCAAAACAAAGACCATTTACGTATTACATTGCTGCTGTTGATTCTTGTGGAAATGAATCAGAAGAAACCAAATATTATACGCATACTACGTTACACCTTTCTGCAAATTTGGGTGTATCTGGCGAAAACAATTTAAATTGGTCTGACTACTTAGGGATTTATCCTCTAAACACATATTACATATACAGAAGTAACAAAGGTGGTGCCTTCAAAGCGCTTGGATCAGTTGCAGCATCGGTACATTCCTACACTGATTTAACTCCACCTAGTGGAAGTAACCGGTATTATATTGGAATTGTTGGAAATACAGATTGCCAAGGGGCAAAAACGGTAATCAACTCGAATATGGTAGCCTTCGGATTTTTAAATTCAGATAATTTAAATGCCTCTAAAATTAATATTTCTCCAAATCCATTCAACGACAATTTAAGCATTCGAAATGCACCAATAGGAACTGTTTTGAAAATTTACAATACCCAAGGTCAAATTGTACATGAAGCAAAATGCAACAAAGCCAATGTAAACTTGAATTTGAAAGACTTGAGCAGCGGCTTATATTTCTTAAATGTAGGAAATAATTATTCAACAAAAATCATAAAAAATTAATTCTTTCGAATGATTGCAGTCCACTTATGGTGGAGTAAAGATATTCAATTCATAATTAAATAAGAACAAAAAACACAACCCTTGGTTGTGTTTTTTGTTTTAAAATTAGAATGAATTTTTACAAATTCAAGATTTTACAACTAAACATATACAAAAACCAATTTAAAGGTTCGAAAACTGTATCTGACTAATAAAATTCATTCATCGATATTTTATCGAATTTATCGAACCACATAGTTAATTGATTCAAAATCATGACATTTGTAAGTATGTCATTTATTCAAGTTGAAAACGTTTACAAATATTTTGAAGACAAATGCGTAAGCAACAACATTTCTTTAGAAATACCTGAAGGAGAAATTTTTGGCTTATTAGGACCTAATGGTGCAGGGAAAACAACATTAATTAGAATGCTTGCAACCATCACAACTCCCGACAAAGGAAAAATTTCCCTCAATAACCAACCCCTTAATTCAAATCATTCTTCAATGATTGGATACATGCCTGAAGAAAGAGGCTTGTATAAGAAAATGAAAGTGGTAGACCAATTATTGTTCTTTGCTGAGCTAAAAGGATACACGCGTGCTCAAGCAAAGCAAGAAGTAAAATATTGGATGAACAAACTGGATATTGTGACTTGGGCCGATAAAAAAATGGAAGAATTGAGCAAAGGAATGGCTCAGAAAATCCAATTTATTAGTACCATCCTTCACAAACCAAAATTTCTGATTCTAGACGAACCTTTTAGTGGATTCGATCCAGTAAATGCTGATATGGTAAAAGATTTAATTATCAGTTTGAAAAATGAAGGCACAACCATTTTGTTTTCAACCCATAGAATGGATAACATTGAAGAATTGTGTGATCAACTTGCAATTGTACACAATGGAGTAAAAATACTGGATGGCAAAATCAATGACATACGACAACAATTCTTCAATCATGAATACATTATCGAATTCACCGATAATGTAATGGATAATGGAGAAACAGAGATAAATGATTTTAACATTGTTCAAACAAAAATGAATTCATTTAATAGAAAAGAAATCACGGTGAAGCTTCATGATAATCAAACACCGCAAGAATTATATCGTTCATTTGGAAATTCAAATTCAATCATTGGCTTTAGGGAAAAGATGCCAACCATTCATCAAATTTTTGTTAACCAAGTAACATCTAAAAACTAAGTTATGAAGAATATTTGGGTCATATTAAAAAGAGAATATTTAACACGTATAAAAAACAAAACGTTTATTATTATGACGTTTTTAGCTCCAATATTAATCACCGCATTTTATGGAGGGGCCATTTATGTTGCAACAAAAGGAGCAGAAGACAATACGCAGAAAACTATTTATTTGAGTTCAAGCAATGCTTTGGTGCAAAAAATCAACCGCAAATTTGACAATTTTGAATTCATCAACGAACCCAATATCCCTCCAGGAGGAACTGTAGTTTTAGACAAAATCAATGAAGACATTGAAAAAGGGAAAGTCAACGGTTGGTTGATTATTTCAGATCAAGATTTAACCAATTTAGACAGTACCGAATTAATAGTGAAAGAAGCTTTTTCGGTGAATCAAAAAAATACCATCAATGAATTTTTGAAAGCACAAATCACCAAGCAACTTTTGCAAACAAAAGGCATTTCCCAATCAATTTTAGATAGCGCCCAAGTCAAAGGTGGAATTTCAATGGTAGAAGAAAATGAAAGTGGCAAAATGGAAAATAGCAGCAGTGAATTAAAAAGCGGTGTAGGATTCATCATGGCGTTTATCATCTACTTCTTCATTTTTATGTATGGTTCAATGGTGATGCGCAGTGCCATGGAAGAAAAAACCAACAGAATTGTTGAAGTTATAATTAGCTCTGTAAAACCATTTCAGTTGATGTTTGGAAAAATATTGGGCGTTGCTTTGGTGGGACTCACACAATTTTTTGCATGGATTTTATTGAGTTTGATTTTTGTGTTGGGTATTGGAAAATACCTTTCATCCGGCATTCAAATGCCGCAGAACCTGCCACAAGGCAGTATGAACAATCAACAAGCCATTAAAACCTTGGTTGATCAAAATGATTTATTAGGACATCTCCAAACACTACCTTATGCGCAAATTATTGTGGTGTTTTTGTTGTTTTTTCTTGGGGGATATTTATTGTATAGCAGCCTTTTTGCTGCAATTGGAGCTGCGGTAAACCAAGAAACCGATGTTCAACAGTTTATGCTCCCAGTGAGCTTACCCTTGATATTTGGCCTCATTATAGCGCAATCTGTGGTATTCCAAGCACCGAACGGACATTTGGCAAAAGTTTTCTCTATGATTCCATTAACCAGTCCTATTGTAATGGCAGTGCGGGTTCCATTTGGAATTAGTTGGTCGGAAATATTTACGAGTGCGGCAATATTATATTTAACCTTCTTCATTATGGTTTGGATTTCAGCAAAAATTTATCGCATTGGAATTTTGATGTATGGCAAAAAACCAACTTGGAAAGACTTTGCCAAATGGATAAGACAATCATAACCAATGTGTATAATATAGATTACCAATAATTTTGTAATTATAAATATTTATATAGTTTTACAAAAATGCTGTAAAACTATGACATTCAAAAAATCACTCATTCTTGCAATCTCTTATTTTTTCATCTTTATCATTTGGAAAGCATGTGAAAAACTTATTGGCTTACATGATAACAACATAAACCTCTATCCGATTATTTCGGATCTTATTATCTTTCCTCTTATACTGCTCTATTCAACTGGTTTCAAAAAATACAGAATTGGTCTTGGAGGGAAAATTACATTCATCAATGGAATTGGATTTGGACTCATGGCAACACTTTTTATTGTAGCATTAACACCCATGAGCATTTGGATTTTTGATCAATTTATCAATCCTAATTTCTATGCTTCAATGATACAATATCAAGTTAAAAACCATTTAAGCACCCTTGAAATTGCAAAACAATCATTTAATCACGAGAACTTTAAACAATCATGCATTATAGGAAACGCTGCAACAGGAATATTGCTTAGTGTAGTTTTGGCAATTATAAGTTCAAAAAAATCAGGTTAAAATCTTAAAAAAGTACCCAAAGGCAATTTCTTTCCGTACTTATCCTCTAGGTACAACTCACCACTTTCTACGTTTGTACGCTCAGGAAAATGCTGCTTGATTATATTTTGTGTAATTAATGTAGAAAATCCAAGAGAATATAAGTTGATTACAAAAAATCCTGTTGGAGTTAGAATTTCTGAACACATGCTCAAAAGTTCATTGATTTGTTTTTCCAAAACCCACTTTTCTCCATCCGGCCCCCTCCCATATGCTGGAGGATCTAAAATAATTCCATCGTATTTTTTACCTCTACGAACATCCCTCTGCACAAATTTAAATGCATCTTCAATGACCCAACGAATTCCATCAAGTCCACTTTCTTCCATATTCTCACGGCTCCAAGTAACCACTTGTTTCACACTGTCAACATGGGTAACGTCTGCACCAGCTTGACATGCGGCAACGCTTGCGCCACCCGTATAAGCAAATAAATTAAGCACCTTTGGTTTTTCTGATTGTTTGTTTTCAGAAAGTTTTTTTGCAATAAAATCCCAATTATCTGCTTGCTCAGGAAAAATCCCAACGTGTTTAAAAGATGTAAGCGCCAATCGCATTGAAAAATTCAATATTCCATGTTTGTATTTCACAAACCAACGATCGGGCATTTCACGTTTTACTGTCCAATTCCCTGAATCTGAGTCGCCTTTTTCACCATTTTTCCTTTCAAAAGTAGCGTGAGCCAATTTTTCCCATTCAGAAACCGACATTGATTTGCTCCAAACTGCTTGTGGTTCAGGTCTTCTCAATACCCACTTTCCAAATCTTTCTAATTTTTCAAAATCGCCGGAATCTATCAATTCATATTCTGGAAGCGCTAAAGGAGTAATTGCTTGAATCACAGTAAATCTAATTGGGGATTATCGCCTTTTTGAATTGACGAGGTTGGATGAGTTGGCGTAGGCTTTATTGCTTCAATTTCATTTCCTGAATCGGAATTTGAATCATCGGTATTCATTTCTTCGTCTTCTATAATCTCTTTTTGAGGGACATCGTATTCGCCCACTTTTTCCGAGAGAAGGACAACTTTTTTCACTACCTCTTGACTCAATCTGTTACCAACGGATTTCCATCCCTTAATATCCATAAAGTCATTTAGGGTAACTTCTTCTTTTTTCTTTTCGCCTTTTTTCGTTTCTGTTAGGAATTCAACCAAAGTAGGATTGGCGGTAGACGCACATTCTAGCTTCGATCCTTTTTCTTCAGAAATAAAGATAAACTTTTTACCGATTGTACTTGTTTCTATAACGAAACGTTTAACAAAATGATTTTTAGTTTTCCCATCCAAATAAACAACCTGAATTGGCTGATCTGCATGGAATTTTTGTATTGAATAAAGTTCGTTCGGTTCGAAACGGTTAATTAATTCGTAATTGGTAATTTCATAGGAACCATCATTAAAAATGGCCAAAATACGGTCGTCTAAATCAAATTCACCCAAATATTGTCCTTTGGCATCGCCTGTTAATCTGCCTGTAATATTATCCCACCAAATTTTAACACCACCCAATGTTGATCCGCCTTTCTCGCGAAGTTCAACTTTGCGAACTGCGTATTTGGTTAGTTGATTTCCAGCAGCATTTTTTCCTTTGATGGCAAGTTTTGCAAAATCGTATTCAAATTGCTTAACCCTTGCATTTGCCGCGGCGCTCAAATGAATGGTAACTTTTTCTGCTTCTCCATTTGGATTGGCTGAAAAATACAATATATCACTTTTGGGACTACCACCTGTTAAATCGTATTCTTTTTCTCGAATCAAGCCTGTGGCATTGAATCTTTTGGCCATGGCTTTTTTGCCTGCACCATCCCAATAAACTAAATTGTATGTTGTACGTTCATCGTTCTTACGCCAAACATCAACGTGAATCAAATCTTTACCATAGAATGTTTTATCAGACACTTTTGAAATAGAATATTTGCCATCTTTTCTGAACGCGATGATATCGTCAATATCGCTGCAATCCATTAAGAATTCCTCCTTTTTCAAAGAAGTACCCACAAATCCTTCTTTCAAGTTGGCATACAATTTCACATTGGCAACCGCAACAACGTTGGCTTCAATTGTATCAAAAACCCTAATTTCAGTTTTTCTTTGTTTACCTGCACCATACTTCTTCAACAAACGTTTGAAGTAATCAATTGCAAAATCAACCAAATGATCTAAGTGATGTTTCACTTCTTCAATATGTGCTTCAATGCCTTTAATAAATTCATCGGCTTTGAAACTGTCAAACTTAGAAATGCGTTTGATCTTAATTTCCGTCAATCGAATGATATCTTCTTCTACAATTTGTCTTTTGAACAATGGTTTAAAAGGTTCTAAACCTTTATCAATCGCTTCAATTACAGCTTCCCAAGTTTCGCACTCTTCAATGTCTCTATAAATTTTATTTTCAATAAATATTTTTTCGAGGGACGAATAATGCCATTTATTTTCAAGTTCATCCAGTTCAATTTCAAGTTCGCGTCTGAGCAAATGCAATGTATTTTTGGTACATTCCTTTAATATTTCACTCACACCAATAAACATTGGACGATCTTGAACAATGATACACGCCAAAGGTGAAATAGAAATTTCACAATCTGTAAATGCATAAAGTGCATTTACAGCAATGTCGGCGTTTAATCCTGGTCCAAGTTGAATTTCGATTTCAACATCGCGGGCGGTGTTGTCAATTACTTTTTTAACTTTTATTTTGCCATTATCACTGGCTTTGATAATACTCTCAATTAAAGATCCAGTGGTGGTACCAAAAGGAATTTCTTTAATTAAAAGTGTTGATTTGTCTTTTTCTTCAAATTTTGCACGAACCCTAACCCTCGCTCCTTTTTTACCATCATTGTACATGCTAAAATCGGCAGATCCTCCGGTTGGAAAATCAGGAAAAATTTGAACTTGTTTGCCTTTTAAAATATCAATGCTCGCTTCACACAATTCAACAAAGTTATGAGGCATTATTTTGGTACTCAAACCAACGGCAATACCTTCTACCCCTTGTGCCAAGAGCAAAGGAAATTTCATTGGCAATGAAATAGGCTCTTTTTTACGGCCGTCGTAGCTCAATTGCCATTCTGTTGTTTTATCGTTAAACGCAACTTCTTTGGCAAAATTCGACAAACGCGCTTCGATATAACGGGGAGCAGCTGCAGAATCACCTGTTCTTACGTCACCCCAGTTACCCTGACAATCAATGAGTAAATCTTTTTGTCCTAAATTTACCAAAGCATCGCCAATAGCAGCATCGCCATGAGGGTGATAAGCCATGGTGGCACCAATTATATTTGCAACTTTGTTGTAACGGCCATCGTCCATTACATTCATTGCATGTAAAATTCTTCGCTGTACCGGTTTTAGTCCATCTTCAATTGCAGGAATTGCACGCTCAAGAATTACGTAACTTGCATATTCCACAAACCAATCTTTATAAAGACCAGACACAGGCCTTACCTTACCAAGATCTTCACCCTCTGCAGGCTGATCATCTAATGGTTCGCTTGAATTGATTTCTTCTGGGTCTAACTCCATGATAAAAGTCCAAAACTACTGCTTTCAAAATCAAAATACCCAACAGTTTATTCACATCAATTGTTTATCGATTAGTATCCATATTTCAACTGCCATTTTGTCAGCAATATTGATTTTTTTACCTATATTTGTAAATACTAAATAGAGGGTATGGACATTCAATCGGTAAAGCAGAGATTTGGAATTATTGGTCATTCGACCTTGCTGAACACAGCCCTGGAAACAGCGGTTAAAGTAGCGCCGACAGATATGAATGTGCTTATCCAAGGTGAGAGCGGGGTAGGTAAAGAAAGTTTCAGCAAAATCATCCATCATTTGAGTGGAAGAAAACATGCTCCCTTTATTGCCGTAAACTGTGGGGCAATTCCAGAGGGAACTATTGATAGTGAACTTTTCGGACACGAAAAAGGCGCTTTTACAGGAGCTACCGACAAACGAAAAGGTTATTTTGAAAGTGTAAATGGAGGAACCATATTTCTTGATGAAG
>Ga0214923_10001345_pt1 | contig 35161 bp, 58 predicted proteins | sample LL1510_MetaG_FD_177993 | JGI IMG/M metagenome (GOLD analysis project Ga0214923, IMG submission 177993) | Freshwater microbial communities from Lake Lanier, Atlanta, Georgia, United States - LL-1510 | ecosystem: Environmental > Aquatic > Freshwater > Lake | place: USA: Georgia | collected...
TTTATTGATTTTAATCGTAAGGTTTATGGATTGGGCGTTGATACTTCTATGAGTGCACCAATAAAAGAGTTTGCAATTAATAACCCGTTAATGTCTCCCGGAAAATTTTTAGAATCAACAGATTTTTCAAAAATTAACCCAGCATACGCAACAAATGCAAATTATGCTAAAGGCATTTCGCAGGGTGAAGATTTAATCAGCACATTAAAAGTTGGAACACCGGAATATGATATTGCTCAAAAAGTTATTGCAACGGCACGACAACAAGGCCAAAATCCAAGATTACTACTAGCAAGTGTTTTACATGAAACTGCGGGGTTTAAACAATATCCACAAAATAATCCGGGCGGTGTAAAGCCATCGGCAGCTATAAATCAATTTATTAAAAATAACCCGGATACAAGAAACGTATTAACGCAACTAAAGAGTACGAGAGAGCAGTTATTTGATAGCAAAAATCCATTGACTATTAATAAGTTAAAGGAGATGTTTTCAGATCCCAGAATAAAGTTTGAAACAAACTACCCCACAGACAAAAAAGGAAATGTTCAGGGAGACATAATCAATTTAAAAGATAGCCTATTAAATAAATTAAATGCGCAGTTAAAAACTGCTCAGGAAAATAATACAAATACAGAGTGGAAAAAGCTTTTTACTCAATTAAAAACTATTCAACAACTAAACCCAAAAAAAGCTAACTTTTGGATTTCACAGCCCTTTATGAGATACGATACAAAAGAAGCTGGACTTGTAGATATGATTCGTGCTCAAAAAGGGGGGCGAGATACAAGTTCACTAGTAAAAAATGAAGACGGTACCATAGAAAGATTTATGCCAAACGGTACAAAAATTACATACGGAAAAAAATAATATGGATCTTACAAACATAGCAGAAATTTTACAAGACATTCTTGCCGTCATAGGTGCTCTTAAAATCATAGCAAGATACACACCTTGGAAATGGGACGATGCAATCTTTAACTTTTTCGATAAGAAGGATAGTGTCAAATGAACCTCGAAGGGTTATTCCACAATATTGATAAACGCCTTGCCGTTATAGAGGCTCTTAGTGAAGCCCATGCTATTGAAACTACAAAACAAACAGAAGAAATTAAAAGAGATTTACAACAAATGAGAGAAGAAGTAAGTCGCCTTAAAGTTCGTATTGCTGGGGTTTCTACTAGTGTGTCTATTATCATTGGAATCGTTTTTAAATATTGGGGAACTTGATGATTACTTTATTTTTATTTCTTATTAGCATACTGTCCCTAGTATTTTTTGATCCAAATACTACAGCATTTTATTATACCCCACCAGACAGCATAATGTGGTTTATTAGGATAATCAGCCACATGGTTTCACACGGTAATTTACGCCATCTACTGGGTAATTTTTTATTTGGATTACCGTTTATGCTATATGCCGAATATAGGCTTAAGAGCCACAAAAAATTCCTAAAACTGTTTTTTTATACGGGACTTGCTGCACTTTTTGGGCAACGCATGATAGATATATTTTCGGTTGCACCGGCCCAAGCTGTTATTGGTAGTAGTGGAGCTATTTTTGGTATTGTTGCTTTTTCACTTGCGATTGCAAATGAAAACAGGTGGGTAAGGCTAATGAGTCTTAGCACACTATCTTTTCATATTTATAACCAAGCTTCTATGACTTGGTATGCTATTAAGGGATTTGGATTTGGAATTGCTTTTGGAGCCCATCTCTCAGGTATTTTAGCTGGGGTTGCAATTGCCTTTATTCTTCGTCATCATCTTCGTCGTCCGTATCTCCCCAAGGGTCGTCAACGTCGAAGTCGCTCTCGAAAATAACATCCTTAGTTTCTTTGTACTGCGTCCCAATTTGCTCTTCTAATGCAATAACGCGGTCTTCTAATCTATCCAATAAAATTCTTGCGTATTTAAACTGCTCGTCCATTATATTAATTTTTTTAACCAGTATGACAATTTGCTCTTTTTGTGTCATTGTTTTCTCCTTGGCAGTTTTAATTTTGGCCCTATGTGCAGTCGTCTCATTTCAATAATAGCCCCTTTTACAATAGCAAACTGTTCCGCATTCTCATCAATTCTCCGATCGCAAATCCATACCGCTACAGTATATGCAACGTCATCTTCGTCAATAACCACACCAGTAACTTCACATTGAATCGCTCTAGCCTTACTCCCAGACCAATGTGCATGATCCCAAAATCTAAAGTAGACTACATTAGTGCGTCGCTTCATATAGCCCCCTAAAAAATTCCTCTTTCATTTGTTGCGAATAAGAAGTTATAGGGTAACTATATTTGTACATAATATTTCTGGAATCATTACTATGTCCAAGACCCACACAATGTCCTATTTCATGCCAAACTACTGAAACAACTAAATCTCTACCATATTTAAAAGTTCTATCTGCTATATAAATCTCACAAAAATCTCCACTATATAACGCAACCCCTAAAACATTTTTTCCAAATTTTTCTACTAACTGCTCATTTGTAGCATATTTAATTATGATGTTATGGTCATGTTCAGTACCACTTTTTAATTTTTTATTATTGCTTTCTTGTCGTAGTATGCTATATGCTCTTGAGATTTCAGAATAGTTATTGCCTTCTAAAGCCATATACACTTTGTATTCGTCTGCTCGTCCACAAGACGACAGAAAAAGAAGACTTATGATCAGTAGATTATTCATCTGCTTTTCCTTGTTAAATAATAACCCCCACACGATTTACAATGCCATTGTTGCTGAATAGACATTGAATTAGCTCTAATACCGTCTTTAATTACTTCTGAACTACCACATTTAGGACACCCAGTTCGGTCTTGGAGTAGTGCCATATGTGGGTGTTTATCCATCCACGGCAATAACTTATTGTATACCTTTTCTAAAAGTGCAACATCTTGTTTATTGTATTTTTTAAGCAGTGCCCAGCTTTTGGTTTTATCTTGCATACACCCAAGCCACAAATCAAAACCAGTATGTTTTACTTTTTCACCGACTTTAAGATACATGCCGAGATCATTTAGTTTATTGCTGTTAAAGTTGAAATATTGCTTGGCCACTTTGTATGTGTCTACGGTTGCGAATTTAGAGGGGGGTTTAACTCCATGAAATATAAAGCGGGCTCTTGCCTTTTTAATATCAAAGGCATCACCATTGTGAGCAATTACAATGTCGGCTTGATGAAAAAGTTCCCTAAGTTTTGCTACTAATTTTTTATCGTTGCCCTTTTGTCCTTGAATTGTGACACAATGTATCTCGTTTTCTCCAAGCCACTTATAGGCAACCGAAAGAATATACCATTCGGATTTAAAAGCAATAACATCCTGTTCGTATTTACCCCATACATACGCTAAATTTGGAGCCGTTTCTATATCAAACAATAAAACTTTTGGTTTACTCATGGGCCCGCTCCTTGTGGTTTTTTAACTCAACAGTACACCGATTTAACTCGCGAACTGCAATAGCTGCTATTGCTAACACAATTAAATATACAATTAATACTGGTGTAAATCTCATTGCTTTCTCTTTTTCTTTTTAGCTACCCCGCCTTCGGAGGTTCTGGCGGTATGCCAGAGTCCCATTCCGATTGCCGCGAGTTCGTCTTCGGAGCCAACCCGCCTCTTATAAATTTGAAGTGGCGTTCTCTCTTCTTTCCACTCTGTAAACTTTTGCCAGCTTGAGATAGGAATGTCTGCGTCCACCTGAACACCGCTATGAAACACACCAAGAGCAATAACAGATACAGACCAGTGAGTAAATATATGAGTGTTACGAACGAGTTGTTCAATATGGACTTCATCAGCTTTAATTCCTAGTTTTTTGTATCCTGAATATATTTGATACAGCCTCTTAAATACGTTAGCTTTTTTATCAGCCAATACCGTACCGCTGTCTTGCAATTGCCCATTGACAAAAAGGGCCCAGCCAGAGGATATACTGGCTGGGTCCACGTATAATATACTAGCCATTCACCACTTCGGTTTTAGCGGATTGAGGTGTTACCTTTTCTTGAGCAGCATTAATGACCTTTCGCAGATCACTATCATCAATAGTGATATCCAATGTCAACGCTGCAGTAGCATCATCTTGAAATGACGACAGGGCTGCTTTATATTTTCTCAAAGCAGTTTTTACTTGCTCAACAGATAAGTTTGCTTGTGGTGCTAAAATAACCCCAACCTGCAAATTAAACATTTTATCAGGGGACGCAAGTTCCATTGAATCATGCAGTGCGTCCACCGCTTGCTTGATCCGACCGATTGTTGCTATGTTGTTGCTCATTATTTGTCTCCTTTGTATGTATTATATCTGACTCCGATAATGAAGTCAAGAGTTTTATATCAGCCTTTAATGGGACTGAAACTGGATAAACATTTTCAGCAATATGTTGAATTTCTGACACCCTGTCAGTCTGATTTTCGGGTAATGAAATTACAACAGAATCGTGTACTTGAGTAACAATTTTATAATTTCTTCTATGAAGTTCAATCATTGCAAGTTTTGTTATGCTTGCACCAAGGCTTTGAATAGGAAAATTATACCCCTGTTTTAACGCGTGATTCCAATCTTTGGTACGTTCAGGAAATTCATGCAATGCTGGAAGACGACGTACTCTACCCATTTCAGAAATGACGCAGCCAAAACGCACCATAAACTTTTTCTGATCTTCGAGATATTTTTTATATCCTTTGTAAAGGCTATAAAATTCCCCAATAATTACTTTACATTCGTCAGGTGTTTTGCCTAAAATATCGGCAAGTCTCCAAGGGCTTGCATCGTAAATCATGGCAAAATTAGTTGTTTTTCCAGTTTGCCGGTCCGCACCGATAGTCTCACCAGTTAGCTGATGAAGATCTAAACCATCGGTATATGCCTGCATTAATAAAGGGTCTTTAGACAAATGCGCAGCGAGTCTTAGTTCCAATTGGCTATAGTCAAAATATACAAACACATGTCCGGGATCTGGTATAAAAAACCTTTTAATCTCCGAACCGCGTGGTAGATTCTGCATGTTTGGGTTACGGGATGACAGGCGGCCTGTTACTGTACCGCCCGTCTTCCCTTCCTTGCCCCTACCAGCCTGCAGGTATTCTGCATATATTCTACCAGAATCAACCTGAGATAATAACCCCTTGTCTTCACCGGTGTAAGTTGTAATTAGTTTTATGTTTTTTTTCCACGTCTTATACGTTGCAAGTACACGTGCGAGTAAATCATTTGGGTCCAAAGTTTTGTGCAAAGATTCAAGTGAACTTTCCGAAGTTGACGGTTTCCCGGTTTCAGTTTTTTCAACCGCTGAAATAGGAACTCCAAAACGGTCGAATATGAGCGTAGACAAGTGCTCATTACTTTGCCAATTAAATTTCGTACCATGCTTTTCACTCCTTTTTTGGACATTGGCTTTCCCTTTGTCCGACTTTTTCGTTGCGATGACTTCCTCATATAAACCCTCCTCTATTGAATTTATTTCTTTACCTGCCAATAAACTAAGCTGTGCCATATGTTGTCTATTTTCAGATAAAAGTTTTTCTTTATACTCAATAAGTTTGTCAACGTTAATGCAGATTCCATTTAATTCCATATGCATTAGCACGCGTTCAAGTGGCATTACTTCTTCTTTATAGTATGTGAGGGGTGTTTTGGTATACCCCGCTGCTACCATTTTTTCATGCCCCTTCTTTAAGGCTTCGCCCAATTTATAAAACAGCGTGAGTGTATTAACACAATCCTCTAAACAATATTGTTTAATCACATGGTAGTATGGTTCTGTCTCGTCTTCCAAATCACGCAAACAAAGGTCTGCAACAGAGCGTCCATTAATAGAAGAGATTACACGATCTAATTCCCGTTTGTTATCTAATGAACCAACACCCAAATATTTTTGGGATAATGGTTTTAATCCCAGTTCTTGGTTTTCATCTAACATCTGTGCCAATAATTTTGTATCCCAAATTTGGCAGTTGATAGTAAGGCCAGCATGTATTAAAAACTTTAAATCAAATCTGATGTTATGGCCTACAATGTGGTTTTCTGGATTGGCTAAATAATCCCGTAGCCCATTATCAGTTGGGTCTAGGTATGCTAAATCCGTTGGGCTTTTAGCAACTCCCACCCCATGTATTCTATCTTTACGTGGGTTAAGTCCAGTGGTTTCGATGTCGAGTGCAATTAGTTTCATATCAATCAAATATCCCATGTTCTGCTTCAAGTTTAAACGTGAAGCTGTGTTCATTACTTTCGTCTTTTAGAGTACGTCTTAATGGAACACGCATTCCCTTGGGCCCATCACGATTTAACGTACACTCAATAATGATATGCTCACCGTTGTTTCTCAAATCTAGTTGCTGTTCTACTTTGTATTCAATACGTCCTGATTCTTTAGCTGCGTCCACAGTTGCCTCACCGTATGTACCACGACGCTTTTCACAAATAATAATAAAACAAACTTGACCATCATACTTAAGTTTTAAACTATCAAGATCAATAACCCATTGGTCAACTGACAATCGCATTTCAGATAGATTGCGAGCTACGGATTGCAATGAGTCTACAATCACTAACGCTTTTTTGTTAGGATGTGCTGCAATCATTTCCTTAAGCATACTCTCAATATCTTCAATCTCAATACGACCGAAGTTAAAGTACAGAGGCAGCTTAGAGAGAGCCTCATACTTCTCTCTAAGCCCCTCCATATGTCTCACAGTAGACCAAGACTCCCCATGAAGGTGGCAAAGCAAGCGCTCTGTGATACGCTGCTTACCATTCTCTTGATCTATGAACAGTACTGGATTACCAATCTTCGCGTTGTATGCTGCTAGTTGCATTGCAAAAGTTGATTTACACGCTTTCGGTTCACCGATGATCGATACAAATCCAGCCAAGCCGAGAAGTTGACGATCCAACTTCTCAATTCCAGTCTGAATGCCGCTAACTTTACGCGATACATTATGCATAAACTTATCAACATCCTGACCTAACCTTTTATTAAAAAGGGAATTTGCTTGATCCTGTTGCGACATTTGTTCTCCCGCTTGCTTGGGTTGATTTTGCTGCTGCCCCACCGCGACTCAAAGTGGGTTTAACTGTGAAGTCAGGACTATTAGCTTTTTTCTTGTCTCCCAATTGTGGGAAAACAGATAGCTTAATGATCCCGCCTTCTGCTTGTAGCTCACCAAGCTGCTCTACTCGAATCATAAGTTTCAAGTATGGCTGCTCTGCACCACTTTTGTCTTTGTAGGTAGCCTTATAGCCGATACCTACATCCGGCTTTCTTACTGTCTGGCTCATTCGCCCTCCTTTAAATTTTACTTCGAGGATGTCTTTTTCGGTATTCTGCACGTGCTAAGTTCCTCTCTTCCTCAGTACGTTCAGGCACTATGTTATCCAAAGCAAGTTGTTTATCCTTGAACCGTGAATACATAGGTTGCCAGTCACCAAAAATTAAAGTACCCTCCACAATTTTTTTAAGCTTTGTATCAGGGATTTCTTGAAGAGTTTCTGGGGTCAGTGGGTACTTATACTGGTACTCACCAGCAGGAACGGTATTAGTAGCAAGATGCTTATCCAATACTTTCCATCGCTCAAGAGCGCCAGTAAGACAAAGAGACATATCTAGATTATAAGTAGTACCATCGCTACGCTCAGCACTAGTACATACGACACTGTCAGTTTTTGAATCGTAGTGTGAGTAAACACTAACTAGTTCTCCAAAATGGCTATCCGATAACAACAAATAAAGAAAACTTCCGTGGTCTGTTACTCCCTTGTGATGCAAGTCTCGTAAATATAAGCCCAACTGCGTCATGTATTCAGGAGACGGTTCCGGTCTTTGCCAAAATAAATCGGCACCAAATCCAGACTTTGACTTGATTTCTACTACAAACTTATCCCAACCAGTTTCGGTTTTCTTAGCCATCAACAAATCAAGATAACCATCCCAGTTTGGATTGCTTCCACCAACAGGAACTTGGGTTCCGATAACATGCCAACCAATAAAATGTAGACGAGAGATTAGATTTTTAACTAACCCGTCTTCAACTGCATTACCAACCATCATCTTCATACTACCTAAAAAATCGGTTGGATTAGTCTCAGGTTCTTTTTTCCATTGCCAATATTGATCACGAAGACAAGTAAGATTACCGCTTGCGTAATGTGCTCTACGGTCACGATAATTTACTCGGTCTGTTTCAGATACTACTGCTTGCATTGCTTGTATTAATGTTTTCATATCATGTATTATACTCCCACTAAATAAAAATTGCAAGTACTAAAATGGAACTACTGAAAATTGTGCCTCTTTCCAACTTGTGCCTTCATAAATTAGCGTATCATTTTTCCATACCTGAATAATACCAGAACCTAATAAAATATATCTAATCATTTTTACCACACTTCACCATGTATCTGTGCTCATCTAGTTTAATAAACTTTTTTAAACAAGGATAATCTGGATATACTTGTTTACATCTCATAGTTGCTCTTTCAAATGCTAACTGATCATTTGCATTCCAAACCTTTGTAAAATTTTCAATTGCACCTGTTGGGAGACAAAGAAAAAAAATACCAACAAACATAATCACCCCGGTATAAATTTAGGACACCACGCACTATGTGTGTTATTTGCTACTGCTCCACCACCGCATTCGCATTTTAATTGATTGCTTACACGATTATCTTGTTCGTTCCAGTAAGCCTCGTGCATTGCGGCTTCAAAATCTGGGTCGGAAAAATATGCGTTGTAACATGACTCGCACATTTCATACATATTTAATTTATCCAAACAGCAAAAGTTTTTATTAGACATTGGTATATTATAACACAAACTAGTAAAAACACAAGTCTTGACAAACTCGGTTTATTTTGATAAAATACCTAGTGTTGTTGGGGGGTGGTATAGATAGCGTATGCTATACGTATAGCTATCGATAGCACAAGCATGTGTATAATAGTTATACAGCATAGGTAATTATTAAAAAAAGCTTGACATATACTGAAGTTATGATATAATGTGTATTATGAGTGGTAGGGGCAGGCCAAAACATATCCTAGACTTACTAGTCTTGGCGCAAGCTGTCGAAGACGTATTGCGTTTTGAATTAGGTCTGCCCTTGGAGGGGGTTGCTAAAAAAAAGCGAGACGAATCCTACGAAGATGCCCTAGTCTATATCATGAAGTTTCCAAAATTGCGAGAGCGCTACAAAAAATTAAATAAGCGTCGTTGGTTGAAGGATGTGCAGCATGCAAGACAATAAGATTTACGTACAAAAAAGGGGTAATGTTTATAGGGTTCCGGTTGACTTAGGAAGTGGACGACCAATCCCGGTTGCAACCGTAAACGACGATCCCCCCGGATTTCCCATGACCTTTACATCCGAGCACGAATTGCGTGCTGCATTTCCCGGACGAGAATTTGTATACCTAACAGAAAAAGTGGTTGAGAGAACAAGCCTGCCATATGATCCAGAAATAGAAAAGCAAGCGCTTGCTATGATGAACAAAGAGGCAATCCCCAAACCCCCTCCAACCCAAACCCAGCGTGATGTTAAACTTACGACTGTTGGTATTGCTGTTGAAAGTCAACGCATTTTAGAGCAAACTGCACTTGGACCTAAAGGCAGGGCAGAAGAGTTTTTAAAGCGGTTACAAACCGCGCTCCAATATGCTAGCAAAAAACACGAGAAAAAATTGCAAGACCAAGTTGCTATCATCGAGGAGTTGATTCGTGAAGTATTCTAAAGTACCGTATGCAACAGTAATGACTTTGGTTACTTATTGTACCGAACATCAACAAGATGAGCCGTGGTTAATAATTGGATTTATATTAAATGAAAGTAAAGAAACTCCAGAAAAACGTAGGCAGTTTATAAACTATTTATGGGAACGCGGATTTGAGGATAACCTATGTCTGAAAATTTGACCGGAAAACAAAAAAGATTTGTTGCTGCATATGCTCAAGGAACGTCCGGCAAAGAGGCGGTTATTCAGGCGGGCTATAATGTAACAACAGAAGAAAGTGCAAAAACCATTGCAAGCAGACTTCTTAATAGTGATAAAATTCAGAATGCGTTAGACGCAGCAATCCAAGAGCAATTTCCGAATGTCCCACAATTAGCTGCGCAAAGGTTAGTTAACATCTTAATTGATGAGCAAAGTCGTCCCGGAGATATTATCAAAGCAATTGAATTATTATCTAAAGTTTGTGGTTGGCAGGCACCAAGTAAATCTGCTAGTCTCAATGTTACTCTACGAGAAAAATTTAAACTACCGGAGGAATAATGATATTTAAAAAGAAAAGAGATGATGGTACATATGTTCAAATGCGTATATCAGAAGATGCAACATGGGCAGAAGCAGCAGATGAGTTTGTTTATTTTTTACAGGGGTGCGGCTACATCGTTCAAGGCATCGAAGTAGCTGAGCATTTAATGGACCAATATGCCTTTCAAAAAGAGGAGAGAAAAGTATGCCGGGACACTACAAAAAAGGAAAAGTCGAAAAAGTAATGGGCGAATACAAACGGGGTGCGCTACATAGTGGTAGCAAGAAAGGCCCTAAAGTTAAGAGTCGAAAGCAGGCGATTGCTATTGCTCTGTCAGAGGCGCGCGATGCAGGGGAAATGCCTAAGATGAGTAAGTCGTCTATGAAGAGACTTGCAATGCGCAGAAAGAAATAGTATGGCTAAGTCAAGAGCAAAGTGCGGATGTTGGAAAGGCTATAAACGCGTGCCGGGTACTAAACCCTGCAGCGAAGGTTCGTGCATGAAGATGGGAGAACAGCGTGAGGAAAAACAAAAAGCAAAATCTCCGGCAAGCAAACGACTCGCAATGCGCAGGAAAAAAGTTTGACGGTGGTAAGGTCCGAGTAGACCTGTTACCGACTGAAAGTTTATTTGAGGTTGCTAAAGTCTTAGGCTTTGGCGCTGACAAATATGGTGAGCACAATTGGCGTAAAGGGATTGAGTGGTCAAGAGTTTACGCTGCGGCCCAACGACACATGATGAAATGGAATGCAGGTGAGACACACGATGAGGAGAGTGGCATGAACCACCTTGCCCATGCATGTGTCAACCTGCTTTTCCTGTTGTCTTATGACAAGAATCATCCTGATTTGGACGACCGTTACCGTTCGGATAATACGCCATAAAGAAAACCGGCAATTGCTCCAACTATAATTGCAATAGCTGTAATCATTTGGTATAACCCAATTTTTTAGCGATTTTATCAAACGTCCTAGTTTTTAAATAAACTTCTGCAAATTCACCTTTCGTATTCTCAATAATAATATACTTATTATTATGAGAGACCGTTACATACCCGTTAATTTGTTCTATTTCAAATAGAACGTCATTCAGTTTTACTCCATTTTCAATCACGGATTTAAGTGCTTTTTTTACTTCTACTTTTTCTTTATTAGTCATCGGTTCCTCCAAGTCTATTATTTGCATATGTTTATCCATTGACAATTCTGCCCATTAGAATTACAAATATAAACTAGTTGACATTGTTGAGTACCTATGGGTGGAATGGGTTGCAATGGTGGTATCGGTGCGACATTCATAAGTATAGATAATATAATACTCATCCTAACCTCTCTATAATTTTGCCTTTGACAATATAATCAACCCAAGTATTCATTCGGTCGTCAACACTATTAATTTTTTTAGCGAATTTTTTAGCCTCAGTTAATGAAGCAAACTTCCTAACTTTAGGTTCGTTATCTTTTACATAGAATACAATATATTTTTTCTCTAATTCCCTTTGTGCCCTGTTAGATGGACCAAAGGCTTCACTCATCCCATCGCTCATGATTCCTCCTTTTTAATTCTAGTTTTAAGTTGCATTTTTTTAGTTAAGTCTGGTGGCATTTCACGCATACTATCATATAGAGTTACTTCACATTCTCTATCTTCCGCGTCTTTAAACGTGAAGTACGCAGCAAAATTAGCATGCACTACTTCAACATCAATAAACTCCACCAACTCTTTTTCTGCATAGTCCAATAACATTTTTAAGTCATCTGTTTTTAGTCTCATTTTTTCACCACTATGTAATAGATTAATAAAATAACAATAATGATATAACTCATTACCATCTCCAAGCTAGTTGCGTACCTATAAAAGATTGTCCCAGTGTAACTCTAGCATCTGCCTCAATATAGTCAATGCGCTGTCCAAAATCTACTTGTCTACGATACCCAACATTATACCCGAATGCAACACCATTCGCAATATAATTATTACCAAGATGCTCTACTATAGGTTGCAATTGTTCTTCTATTCTAACAGTATATGGAGCAGCCAATTGTTGCGCTGTCACAGTACACATACGGACTTGTGTCGATAAAGTTAATCCGCAAATTGCTGCTAAAAAAGACGTGACCATATATATTTTACCCCATCGTAAATTGCTAAACTAATACCTATTGTTAAGCAAAGCCAAACGGTTGCTAACAGCAACCACAAATAAATATACATTGCCGGAATTATAAATTCCACTAGTAGCCTCCTTTTTTAAACCAACCATCACCTTTTAGAATAAAACCACCACTATTTAGCGCGAACTGTTTGGTGGTCTCCATATGCCCGCATTTAGGGCATGGTGGCGGTGGGTCTCCAGCCTCTGAGATAGGGGCATCATACTCAAATAAATGTTGACATTTTTCGCATTTAGCGTCATATTTAGGCATCTTCTTCACCGATATCCTTATCACCTACAACTTTTTCATATGTTGCAACAGCCTCAAGTGCGTATTGCATAGCCTCGTCAATTAACTCTTTTCGTTTGTGTGACGGAGCCCGATGAGCGTCGCGATTAATCAAGGCTGCTATGTTTAAAGAAAATATATGAAATACTCTTTCCCGGTCCATTATCTTACTCCTGTTAAAACGATACCGCCAGCGGCTCCAATGAGCACCCAGAAGTACCACGGTTGTGAAGACTGTTTATTTTCTAAATCTTTAATCGTAGAATCCTGACGTTTAATAGCGTTTGCTAAAAAGTCACGCTCTACTTCTAAAGTTTTAACGTAGTCGAGACACGAATTTAAAACGTCGTCGCACTTAGGCTTTTCCTTCTGGTCCGCGATAGTGGTCGAGCAAATCACGCAACCTATCACGAGCAGCATCGCGCTCTTTTTGAATGAGTTTAAGTTTTTCATCGTGGTGGTCCCTTTCAATCGTTCTGAGTTTTTCTTCAACTCTCTTTCGTTTATTTGCATTAAACAGGTTTAATATGCCAAGAATCGCTGCAATTATCACCAGTATACTATTCATAATGAACCCACCTTCCATTTTCTTTCAAAGAAAGAGTACCGTTCACTACGTAGGCTTTTTTCTTAAAGTCTACTTTGATACATTGGTGCGCTGGTTTTAAACAATGAATGCACTTGTTTGCAATGTTTTCAATAGTCAATTCACTATTGTCACTATAGCCACAACTTATACAATGCCAGCTTGTAGCAGCATGCAATTGCATTCTTTCATTGTCAATGAACTCTTGATTACAACCCAATATACTACACTTCATCAATTCCTCCATATGCATGCAAAAATTTAAGAATCTCAGCTAAGTTGTTAGCCTCCACTGTAAACGATGGAGACAATTGAACCGCGTATCTTACTTTCCCATTTACTGAATAGTGTTTAATGTTGCTCATATTTACCATCCTTTCTATATTATATCATACTACTAACTAGAAGTCAAACATCAATATAGTTGCCGACGCTGCGCCAGTACCAAGTATGTTAGCCTTGATATCCCCTCCATCCATTATTGAACCAGGACCGCCCATATATTCGGCAGCCGTTGTCAACAAAATAGTAGTGAATGCTGAAAAAATCAGTGCATCTGTTTTCTTCATCCTAAATGCTTTTTTGCTGAACCCGTACATAGTTGTTTGAAATGCGTAACTTACTCCAAAATGTGCAGCCTTATCAGTCTCGATTGCGCGAGCCTCTAGGCTTATACAGATTGCAATAATTAATAATAGTTTTTTCATTGTTAGTCTCCTTCGTATTCATATTCGAACGGTTCGTCTGATTCGTAGTCAATACTCTCAAGTTGTTTGCCGCACGACATGCAAACTAAATGGTCAGTCTCCATGTGGTAGCAACATTCTTGACAGGCTTCATTTTCACACCATCCTTCGACTTCGTGCGTAGGCTTTTTCATCAACACGCTCCCCATCCTGCAACGAGGGTTTTAACGTTTTTATCCCCGTTCTTCTCCATTGCTTTTTCGCGAGCCGCTTTGCTTAACACGTCAATGCGTGCTTTCAACTTATCAATTTGGTCTGCAATGCGACTACTCTTTTTCAGTTCAGTTGCAGTCTTAAGAGAGTTGCCACACAAAGGGCATTGCTTATAGCGCATGTGAGCAATTGCCAATTTTGAACCGCATTGAGAACACCTAGCATACTTGTTTTTTGTAGTAAATATAGCTAAGTTGTTAAGTTGTTTTTGTAAATCATTGATGCGTTTTTCTAAGTTGACTTGTGTTTTTGATTTTTCTAGGTCAAGTTGAACGTAGTAGACTGCAATCACACTACTCCATTTTTCTGCAACCGATAAGCAGTAGTCCATTGCCTCGCGGTGACTGGTGAACAACTTATCTAGGTGACATTCAACTCCATCAACGGTCTGAAAGTCCCCGCTATACCCCCCTTGATGTCCATTGTATTCACGGTCACGCTCTTTAACTTTCTTGAAGTTGTCAAGAATTTCACTTCGCGTAGCCTTTTTCCCTATAGTAAATGATATATCACACGCACCCATACTTTATCCTTTCTTGAATTAATTAAATTAAGCAGCGTCGCCGTAGTCTCCATCGTCGTCGCCGTCGAACCAACCTTCTTTTTCAAAATGGTCCCATGCTATATCGTAGACGTGCGCTGGAGGGTCGCAACCCTCTACTTCAACCGAATAGTCTCCGTCGTCGTGTTCGCATACGTAGCATACGTATGGTACACCGTCGATTGTTAACGTAGTCCTGCTTTCGTCTTCAATTGAATACATGTTAACCTGCCTTTCTCTTGTATTCGGGGACTTTCCCCCAATTTGTATTCTCAATGTTTTTTGTGCCGTGGTACACTAGACCGATTTTTGGGTTTTTCCCAAGCGCGACGTCGTCTTGATTCGATGCGTCAGCATATCCGCACGCTTTCAGTTGTGCAACGGTCTCAAAGACTAGTGAATGCCGGTCTTTCTCTACGTCGATAAGCTTATCCTCAGTACCGCCAAACGAATAAATCACGGTGAAGTTCTTAGGCAGGTCTTGAGACCGCCTCTTAAATAGAGAGACCATCTTAGTATACGCATAGAACTCGACTTCAGGTCTCGCCCGCATGATTCGAATCCAGCGGTCTAGGTATTCCTCGTTGTAAAAATCCCCAGAATCGTGAATTCGAATGCGCTCGGCTTTCTGCTTATCTATATCTGAAAGCATTGCGTCGATAAATAAATTGGATTGCGTTGCGGCTAAACGTCTTTCGAAAGCTTGTGCTACGTTCGAAAAACGATAAGCGCCTGAAAGCGCGTAGCAACCTTTCGCGCACGCACCGGCATTCGGGCACGTCTTAAGGCCCGTTGACGATTGATAAGCCGGTATTCCAAAATTAAACGTGCGTTTAGCGCTCTTTTTGATTTTTGAATTGCGAACCAAAAACATGTTAACCTCGTGAAAAAGTAGGGGCAATCTTAATTGACTGCCCCTTTGTAGCGGTCGCGTTCAGGCGGCAATCTTAGTGATTGCGTCAAAAAGCGCACCATTGACTTTAATTTGCGGGTGAGCACCTGTCAATCGTCGCGCGGTCTTAATCCGCTGCTCTTCAAGGTCCGTATACTCGAACCCGTTGACGCTGTATTCTTGAATGCGGTTAAGCACAGCCCATGCGTTAAGTCCTTTATCTTCTTCGCGTCGTGGCACGTGCAATTGCTCTGCAGTCACCTTATGAGGTGTTAACCCTCGAATGATAAGAGCAGCGTTAACGAATGCGGTGTATTCCTCAACGCTTAACACGCGCGCCTGCAATCGGTCTACTAGTTCTTGAATGCGTTGCGACTGCTCGATAAGCGACGCCAAGGCGGTCTTAACCTTCTCTGCAGCGTAGCCGACGTGCCTGATATAGACCGGCTGAATTATGTTTTTTCCGACAACTAGACCGTTTGCGCATACTAGTCTATAGATGCCAAGCGACAATTGAAAGCTTGTGGTACCGTCGTGCGAATTAAGCACGACAATCTCAAGAAAGTCACCTGCTCTTAACTTAAGCGCGGGGTTGCGAAAGCGCATTGCGTGCTTTCCAAGTCCCGTGCGCGTTCTGTTAACAGTGTTCACTAGGTCCCATCCATTGATGCGCATATCCTCAATGAATTGTCCACTTGAAATGAACTTGTATTTTGATGATACGCGTTCGCTCGGTCCAGTTGCCGTTAGAGCATTTACTTGTGTTAGTGTATTCATTTTTCTTATCCTTTCACTAGTGTTAGTTTTTGAAAGCGTGGCAATTGCGTTGCCGTTGGTCCTTGGTATTCCCGAATCGTTTTAGGAATGCTAAGGGTTTTTAACTTAAGCACATTCTTAGCTAAGCGCAATCCTTCTTTCCAATCGTCGCTATATCCGTCGCTTGAGACTACTATTAAGTCCTTCAATCGATGCTTAAGAACGATAAGGCACGCGACTACGACTATATCATAAGGCTTTCGAGCGGTCTTACAGAAGGTGTAGCGGTCGAATACGTCACCTTCAAAATTTTGCCTATAATGCTCTCTCAATGAGAATTCCTCGTGCGCGTCGTCACCTTTGCCGTTAACCTGCAATCCACCATATTTGCCAATTGGCGTATGCGCGGTGAACCCTGAAAGTCCACCATTGACAGCGTAGTATGCCTTAACGATGCGCGCGCATTCCTTAATTGCGCTCTGATAAGTTTTTTCGGTCTTATCAGCGGTACCTTTTTTGGGCTTTTTGAATTCCCAATAGTGAGTGTATCCCATGGTCTTATCCTTTCTTAAGTGAAAAAGGTTGATTGAATCGGTCTCTTCTTAACTTCAATTCGATTGCAATGGTTGCAACGGCATCGTGTATGCATTCTTGGCATATGTACAGCGTCTCATCTGCGTTGCCCTTAAGAAGTATTCCTTGACTACGCTCTTTCGAATTGCAGAAAGAGCATACTTTCGAACTATTATAAGTGTTCTTCATGCTTTTTCCCTTTCAATTGGTACAGTGTTTAAGATTGCGTCTGCAACTTTCAGTATACTAGTACCATTATACGCTTTGTCGCCTGTTAACACAAGTAGCTCAAAGAATACGCAATCGGGTTCGCCTGCAGCGATGCATTCTAAGATATATTGCGCTAAACCCATGCGGTCCCCTTCGAAGTTGTCGTGCATCCACCTAAACATTGCGCGATAAGTATTCGCGTAGTCCTGAAAGGTTAATAATTGCTTATCCATATAATTCACCGCTTTCTTGGAATTCCAAACATGCCTCGTGTATTAAGTCGGCATTTTGTGCCTCAAGTAGAAGAACCTCGTGCTCTCTTAAGTATTCGCCTGTATTCTCGAATACTGCCTCTACTACGTAGGCATCCTTAAACCCGCTCTCTACGTATACCGTTGCAATCACTGCCTCTCTTAACTTTCCATATATCATTCTGTATTCTCTCATATGTATTCCTTTCTTATTTAAGAACCCGTTCCCATTTTTGGACTTCTAGTTCTAGTTGTTTAATTTTATCGTTTGCAACCATCAATGCCAGTACTAAGCAAACAATTAATATTCCTATTAAATAGATATATGCTCTCATACGTCAATACCCTCCAATAGCAATCTTATCAAGAATTCCAATTGGGTGCAACTGTGAGTTTGCAATTCCTGAATGCTATGTCTCAGTGTTAATTGTCTTATATCCTTAATTAACTGCAATCGTTTTTCTGTTAGCGTATACATGTTAACCTCTGTTGATTATATAATGCATTCTAGGTGCCATTATATCACGCGGGTGCAATTGTGAAAAACTGAAGAACTAGTTAACACCATTGCAATCGCATGCATCCCAACTCGTTGCAATCGCTAAGCAATCATTGCAACTGTCAAACTTATATTGGCAACTGTCTAAGAAGTGTATACATTGGTCCATGGGTTAGGGTACCTTTGCAATTGCAATCGATTGTAGGGCATTTAAACGCAAAGGAATTCTGCAATGATATTAATGGGTTATGCAATTGTGTTGCAATTGTGTGGGCATGAATATTGCAAGCGCCAGTAAACACCCCAACCCCTAGAGGGTGGAGCCCATTTGCAATGGTCCCCCCCCACCCCAAACGTCTTATTAAATTTTTAAGTTCGTGTGGATATCAGCGTAAATTTTTTATTTTTTGGGCGGGTCTAAAATAACCCCCCTCCACTCTACCAACGTTATTTTGCACCACAGTGCGAAATGGCCCTAGAACCATTGCAAACCATAAGGTGGTAGGATACCCCTAGGGGGTGTAATAGCAAGCGATTGTAAGGCATTCTAGCACTATTTTTGAGCGTAAAATATCAAAGTTTGCGAGCCCTTGGCGGTTCGCTGGTGGTGGTTGGAGGGTTTAGGTACTAGATGATCCGCCGGTACGCATTAATTAAACGTAAAAAAATACTTGACAAACGTAAATTTGTATGTTATAGTTGTGTTAGAATAGCCGAACTTCGCAGTTCGGATTTCTTACCACTAGCTATTCACCGTAGCTGGTATTGGCGTCACCTGCCCGGCCATGAGGGAAGCATGGCCCTTCTCTACTAAAAGTGGTGAGCGAGCGTCCAGCGGCTACTGGCGCACCTTTAAAACTATGAGCAAACTAAAAACAAAACTAAGGCTTGCAAAAGCTGCACGAAAAGCTGGTTCCGGGTCTGAGGACCCGTTCATCGGTTACACACCTAGCAAACACTCTAAAGAGGGCGGACTTAACGACGAGTATCGCCGTAAGTACAATCGTGAAACTGGTAGTAATCTTAAAAGGCCGGTTACCGGCAAGGTTAAGCCGGGGTCTGAGGCAGCAAAAAGACGTAAATCTTTTTGTGCTAGGATGAGCGGTGTAAAAGGGCCGACGAGTAAAGATGGAAAGCTTACACCAAAAGGAGCAGCGCTTAAGCGGTGGAAATGCTAACGTGTGCAAGCAGGTCTTATTGACCTGCTGCTAACGATAGCTATACGTATAGCTAACGTATGCTATACATAAGCACCCCCGACGCTAGCATTAGGGATTATAGCATAAATTGTTGATTTTGTCAAGAAAAAAAATATAACTTGACATTTTTATTACAATATGTTATATTATACAAAATAGTCCAAGGAGACTTTGACGATGGGTTTTTTACTAACGTTTTCAGATGCAGCCTCTAAAACATACAAAGAAGCGGTTAGAACTGCATCTAGCCCAGCCGAAAATGTAAATTTAGCTTCTGCTCCTGCAACAGTAGGTACAATAAGCTTAAATGCAAAAGATAGAATTCTTTTAACCCAACAGTCAATTGCAAGCGAAAACGGTATTTATGTCTTTTCATCTGTCGGCGCTCCTTTAATTCGCGCTGTTGATGCTAATACAAGTAAAGAATTTACCCCCGGAATGCTTGTTCCTGTGGCTGAAGGAACATACGCTGATAAAATTTTTGAACTTGTTACTGATGGTGCCATAACATTAGGCACAACAGCACTAAACTTCCAATTAGCTCTACTCCCAATTAATCTTACTACCGATGTAACCGGAGTTCTTCCAGTTGCAAATGGTGGAACTAATCGTTCTTCATGGACACAAGGACGTGTTGCATTTGTTGACGCTGGTGGAACTTCTTTAACCGAAGATTCTGGATTACATTGGGATAATAGTAATAAACGATTAGGTGTTGGGACTTCTACACCAAGTGCTAAATTAAACGTTGTAAATTCTAGTAACCAAGCAGCACTCTCTGTTTACTCAACTGGAGCTAGTGGAAACACTGTCCAATTTTTTAATCAGGGTACTGCAGGTTGGACACTTGAATTAAATAGTGCTGCAAATTCTGCATATACTGGTGCAAGTATTGGTGGGTATTTTGCAAGAGGTACATTAGCAGCAAGAGCACAAACTCTAGCAAATGACACACTATTATCTTTATCAGGTAGCGGTTATACCGGAACTGCACCTTCTGGAATTAGTGCTTCTGTTGTTTTAGCTGCTGATGAAAACACCTCAGCATCTGCTTTTGGTGGACAAATTGTTTTTGCTACAACACTGAACAGCACTACTCAACCTTTACCAACTCCACGAATGGTGGTTAAAAATGATGGTAAAGTTGGTGTTGGTACTTTATTGCCAAGCGAACAATTAGAAGTTGTTGGTAATGCTAAAGCTAGTGTTGTAATAGCACCAACCCTTAGAGCTATTGATAATACTGCCGTTGTTGCTGATCGTACTTTAATTGTTAGAGGCGGTGATCAAACTTCTGGAAACGCTAACGGTGGAAACGTCCTTATTTATGGCGGTAAAAAATCTGGAACCGGGCTTGCTGGATCTATTTCGTTTTTAACCGATAATTCAGTACGCATGGTAATTAGCAGTACTGGAGCAATTAACTTATTCGATTTAACCGCATCTCAACTTTTAGCACTTGATGCTTCTAAAAACATACAATCATTAGATACTACCACATACCCAAGTTTAACTGAAATTTCGTATGTTAAAAACGTTACAAGTGCAATACAAACCCAGTTAAATGCAAAAGTAAGTTCTGTATCTGGTACCTCCCCCATTATTTCAAGTGGCGGTACAACACCCGCAATATCAATTCAACAAGCAAGTTCAATTCAAGACGGTTATTTATCTGCTGCAGATTGGACCACGTTTAATAATAAACAACCTGCAGGAAATTATGCTAATGATACCCTAAGTAATTTGGGTGTAACTGCTATTAATGCGTCATTATTATTTAACCTAGATAACAGTTTTGATATTGGTGCAGATGGTGCTAGTAGACCGGCTGGAATTTATGCTGCAAACCACGTAACTGCTCCCACAATTAGAGGTCGTGACAACGTAAATGGGTTAGGACAGCACGATATTACGGTTAGAGCGGGTAGTGGAATTACAGGTAATAAAGATGGTGGGGATTTAACACTTGCCGGTGGAACTGCTAGTGGTAGCGGTACTCATGGGGAAATTGTTGTACAAGTTGCTGGGAGTGAAATTGCAAGATTTGAAAAAGAAAGTGTTTTAAAACTTTCTGGTGGTTTAAAAGTAAAATCATTACACAATGCGGTTGGTACTTTAGATATTATTACCGTTGCATTAAATGATTATTACATTGGAGTTGATTGCTCATCTGCTGCAAAACGCGTTGATTTACCTTCTGCAGCAACTGCAGAAGCTGGTAAAGTTTATGTAGTTAAAGATGAAAGCGGAGATGCAACGACAAACAATATTTCGGTATATCCAAACGGAACTGATAAAATTGATGGCCTTGCTTCGGCTGAAGTTCTTGCTGTGGATAACGAATCAATAACTCTCGTCTGCAATGGTGTAGACGGGTGGTTTATAATATAATTGAAAGGGATAAATAAATGGCGTTTATTAGAAATACTGATAAACTCGTTGAAGGAAGTAGTAAGCTTTTCTTCACGAACACACGTGCTAAAGCCGCTGTACAAAGCGATTTAGATGCTTTAAGTAATAGCATCTCTAGCTTAGAAACGTCGAGCGGAAGTGATATTAGCGCTCTTGATGCAAGACTCAACATTATTGAAGGTGGGTCTGGAGTTGCTGGATCTATTGCAAAAGCGCAAGCTGATGCACAAGCCTATGCTGACCAACAAGTTGCTGCACTTGTAAATAGCGCTCCTTCAGTATTGGACACTTTGAAAGAATTGTCTGATGCTATTGGTGGAGATGCTTCATTTGCTGCTACAGTTGCTGGCCAGATTGGTGCTGTTGACGATAAAGTTGATCAAGAAATTCTTGATAGACAAACTGCAGTTAGTGGTTTAGATTTAAGACTTGATGTTCTTGAATCAGACCCAACTACAAAATCGTATGTAGACGGCATTCAATCATCATTGGATGGTAGACTTGATGTTTTAGAAGGCGCTGATTCTGTTGAGGGGTCAGTAGCTAAAGCTGAAAAGGATGCTAAAGATTACGCAGATTCATTGGACAGTGCAATGGATTCTCGCGTTAGTTCTTTGGAATCCGATCCTACTACAAAGTCATACGTTGATGGAATTCAATCTGCACTTGATGGTAGATTGGATATTATCGAAGGTGCTGATTCGGTAGAAGGTTCAGTTGCTAAGGCAGAAAAAGATGCTAAGGACTATGCTGATTCGCTAAATAGTGCAATGGATTTAAGAGTTGCTGCTCTTGAGTCTGATCCAACTACTAAGTCTTATGTCGATGGAGAAATTTCTTCTTTGCAAAGCGCACTTGATGGTCGTCTTGACGTCATCGAGGGTGTAGGAGAAGGCTCTGTTGCAAAAGCAGAACAAGACGCAAAAGATTATGCTGATGGTCTTAACTCTGCAATGGACGCACGCGTTGATTCGCTGGAAGCAGATCCTACAACTAAAACATATGTTGACGGCGAAGTTTCTAGCCTTGAATCAGAAGACTTGACATTCTTTAAATTGGATGGAAGTCGTGCAATGACTGGTGGCCTGCGTGTAAAAAGCGTAGAAAAGTCTGCTAATTACAACGTTAGTACTAGTGATTATATCATTGGTGTTACAAGTGTTACTGGCGGAAAAACTATGACGCTACCATCTGCATCTAGTATGGGTGCTGGAAAGATGTTTATTATTAAAGATCAATCTGGCTCTGCAAGCGTGTCTAATTATATTAGACTTTCTTGTCAACCCGGACAAACAATCGATGGGCAAAGCTCATACGATATTGATGCACCTTATGAGTCTGTTTCTGTTTATTCAAATGGAACTAATTGGTTCATAATGTAATTAATTAGGGAAGGCCCCCTTGTTAACTCAAGGGGGCTAACCTACTAATAGAGTAATTAAATATGTCGTATAATCCACCTACCCAGCAAATCGTTGATAACGATACCAGAAATACAGCCTCAAACGAAGCTATTTTTGAAGCTTTAAAAAATAAGGCTGATACAAATTTACAAAATCTTTCCTTTTCTGGGTCAAATGGGAATGTTTTAACTTTATCGGGTGGCATCCCGGTATGGGCTGCTCCTGCAGCAGCGGGAGTTACTTCAGTCTCTGCTACAGCCCCTTTAGCTTCAAGCGGGGGATCTACTCCTACAATTTCTATTACCCAAGTATCTGGGGATGCTAATAAAGTTTTGGCAAGTGATGGTACAGCCGCAAGTTGGCAGTATGCAGGACTCGGAGCAGGGTCTTTAGGCACCAATAACGTTATTCTTGGTCGAAGTAAACCAACAAATTTAACCGGAATTGGTACTACAATTGTCGGAGTTGGTGCTGGAAATGCTTTAACTACTGCAAATGGTACGATTGCAATCGGTTCAAACGCTCTTACCTTGCAAACTACAGCTTCGGAAAACGTTGCAATAGGCGGTTCAGCAGGTCAATACAGCGTTAGTACTGGTCAGAATACATTTGTAGGAACCTACGCCGGTCGAGGAAACGCTGACGGCGTTTCAAGCACTGGAGCAAACAATACATTTTTAGGCTATAGCGCAGGACTCACAATTACCTCGGGAGGCTCAAACTCCGCAGTCGGAATGTCCGCGCTTAACGCCATTACAACTGGTTTCGGTAACACTGCCATGGGCCATGCTACTGCGACGGCAGTTAACACCCAGAACGCCAATACTTCAATTGGTTATGCAGCTGGAAGGTACGTTGCAGCCGCTAGTAATACTTTTATTGGTTATTCTGCTGGTACGGGTGTAAGCGGATCTTCTACTGGGACAAATAACGTTGGAATTGGCGTAAGTTCTTTGACAGCCTTAACTACCGCTTCAGGCAACGTAGCCATTGGACGTGACGCTGGACTTGCAATTACTACTGGAAGTAGCAATACCGTAATGGGCAATGGAGCAGGAGGAGCTAATTTAACTACAGGTAGCGGTAACGTTTGTATTGGAAACGGTGCCGTTTTATCAGTCAACGGCTCGGATGCGGTTGTAATAGGTAATGGAGCATTAGTACCTGGAGGCGTATCTGTTGCAATAGGTTCTGGAGCAAAAACTGACGGGGATCAAGCAATTTCAATTGGATATCAAGCTTATGCCGGAAACGCCAGATCGATAGCTATAGGTAGAGCTTCGTTAACTACAAATGCTGACAATATTGTTATTGGGCATTATGCACGTATTTCAGGACCCGGCGTACTAATAGTTCCTAATGGAAATAACCAAACGCAAGCAGTAGCAAATTCGATTGGACTGAACGGTATCTGCCAAGTAGCAAACTCAACATTAATTGGAAATTCTTTAAATTTATATTTTAACAACCACGGCAGTCAAAGAGTCTCAGTTGCTGCCTTATCTGAAAATCAAATATTTGCAAATTCCTATATAACTGGCGGGGCCACAAACAACGGAAATGCTTCGGGCGGTATTTTTACTATTAATGGAGCACAGGGCACCGGAACTGGAATTGGCGGTGACATTCGATTTAAAACTGCACCGCCGGGCGCTGTAAGTAATAACGTCCAAAATGCTTTAGTCGAACAAGTAAGAATTACCTATGATGGTAAAGTAGGAATAAACACAAATACCCCTGCTGAAAAATTAGAAGTGGTTGGAAATATTAAGGTCACAAGTGGCGGGGTAAATATTGACACCGTTGGAAAAGGTTTAACAATAAAATCAGGCAGCGATGCAAAAATTGGGGTGGCAACTTTTACCAATGTTTCGTCTGTTACAGTAAGCACAACTGCGGTCACCGCAAATTCCATAATTTTAATAACAACTCAAAGCGGAGGCTATGCTCCAATGTGTGTTAATAGTATTATTGCTGGCACTTCTTTTGTTATTCAACATAATAATACTTTTACTGGAACTGTTGCTTGGATGATTGTTGAGCGATCTTAATATGTCTTTTGTTAAACTACAAGACGGTAGAAGTGTATATGCATTAGACAGTATTCGCATGCGCAATCAACGCGATGCCAGTGTTGCACCACAAGCTAATACTGTAGAGTTATACATGAAAGAAGGCATTCTTTATCAAATAGATGAGCAAGGAATTGAACAACAGTTAGGAATTCCAGTAGTTACAACTGTACAAAAGTTGGCTATTGACATTGTTGGTGCAATAGTGTATGATAAGGATATTGGTAAGCATTTTGGACGCAACCAAAGTGGCTGGCAAGCCTTATATTAATAATGTCTCAGCACTACACTAAAAAATTTAAAGATGCCTACGAAAAGGTTTTATTGATAGCGGAACTCGAAGGGCCAGAGAGGGGCAAGCTGGCCTTTCGGGACGCTATGTTAGAACTAGGTCATGAAGAACGAGTTCGTAATTTATACCGAGTTCAAGACAAATTAACAAAACAAGCAAAGTTTTTTGTTCCCAATGCTCCACAAGAGAAGTACTTAAAAACAAAACATGTTCGAAACATTATCCTAAAGTGTAGACAAGTTGGATTTACCACGCTTAATTGTATTCGTGCTTTAGATTATGCACTTTGGGAAAGTAATATGAGGACTGGCATTTTATGCCACAAATTACAAGTTGTTAAAACGATTTTTAATGATATCACAAAATTCTGTTATAATTGGTTTATACGGGATTGGGGCCATCTTTACAAACCAGTGGAAAAAAGCGACTCTAATACGGCGCTTAGTTTTGCTAGTGACGGTCTTGGTCGCCCCTTGGAGTCTTCTATTCTTGTACTTCATGATTTCCGAGGTAAAACGATTCATTTTATGCACGTTTCGGAAGCGGCCCGTATCGAAAAAGATAGGCTCGTAGGATCATTAAACGGTGTGCCAGATAATGGCGAGATTACTTTAGAGTCAACTGCTGCTGGTAGGTCTGGAGAATTTTATAGACTATGGCAAAGTTGGCGTAGCAAAGGACCGACAGCGCCATATAAAGGTTGTTTTGTACCTTGGTATAAACACTATCCAGAAAATCTTGGTGAGTGGGAAATGCCAGAAGATGCAGTTCTTACAAACCGCGAACGCGAGTTGTTAGCTAGCTATAAAGGTAAAATTACTGAAGCACATATTTTTTGGCGTCGTTGGTGTATTGAAGCAAAATGTGGTGGTGATGAAGAACTTTTTGAAAATGAGTATCCTACTAACGACCAAGATTGTTTTTTAACGGGGGATGCAAATGTTTTTTCTAGCAGCATCCTTAAGATGCAAGATCGCAACACACGCGATCCAATTTTTGTTGGCCACTTAATTGCCGATGGTAACAAAATGGAAATTCATGATGATCCCAAAGGTTGCATCGCCATTTGGGAAGAGCCCGATCCATCTCATACCTATTCTATCGGTGCAGACCCAAGTGGCGGTGTAGGGCAAGATAATGGAGCAGCTTATGTTAAAGACAACAAAACAAACAAAATGGTTGCTCGTATTTGGGGCGATCTTACTCCTTCCGACTTTGGTAAAGAGCTTTATAAGCTTGGCAAGTTTTATAATAATGCTTGGCTTTGTGTTGAGTCTAACAATCATGGGCATGTTGTCTTACATGTTCTAAAAGAAATGAATTACCGCAATTTATATAAGCGGTCTACGATTGATGAGATGACAAATAAGCCTACTAAAAAAGTAGGATTTGTTACTACAAATCAGACAAAAATAATGATTACCGAAAAGTTCAAAACAGCAGCAAAAGAAGGTAAAATTGTTATTTTAGATAAAGAGTTAATTTCTGAAATGTCAACCTTTGTGCAAATATCTAGCAAAAATGGTGGCACAGTAAAACGCGAGGCTACTTCAGATGCACACGATGATCTTGTAATGGCTGCTGCGTTGACAGAAGAAATGAGCAGTTCAAGAGATTGGGATTCTGATGAATCCACATATCGAGAAACCAACGAATATGTTATTGACCCTGAAACGGGCTTTATCGTAGGATAATACATGAAAAATCCATTTGATAAGGATATGACTGAAACTCCTGAACGTGATAAGGAGCTTCATGCAGTTCGTGTTGTTCGTGCTTTTATGAAAAAAAGCGATGAATATCGGGAACCTCATATTGAAATTGCTCGTAAATCTCGTGAAATTTACGAAAATTGGTCCCCATCTAGTAAATCAATGGTACAACGAGCCAACTTAAAGTTGCCTTTTGGCTTTACAATTATCGAAACACAGACACCCCAGATTATCGACATCTTTTTTAGAGGGGGTAGTGTAATACAATTCCGTGGTCAGGGTGCTGAAGATGCGAAATTTGAAGATGCGATGACCGATTTTCATATCCACCAATTTGAAGAAATGGGTTTTCAACCTAAAACAGCAGCATTTATCAAAGCAATGCTTTTAGACGGTACAGCCTTTGCAAAAGTACCCTATCGCTATAAAGAAATTGAGACAATGCGTCGCTTTAGTCAAGTTGACCCACTATCGGGTGTAACTGTATCAACCAAACGGCCTGTAACGGAAGTTTTGTTTGATGGTCCCGATCTCGAAGTAATCCCAATATATGACTTTTTTCCAGACTGGACTGTTAAAAAACCCGGCGATGTTGCAGCAATGCGCGGATGCGTCCACAGGACATTTAAAACACTGGCGTCGCTACAAAACAACCCCCTCTACAAGAACACAGAAGAGTTAGAATACAGCGTTTCAGCAAAAGGCGCTGATGCGTGGTCTCGTCCGTACTATTCCGATGCCTATAAAGATGAGTTTGATAAACTAAACGATAATGAAGAGGGTATTAAAGAAGAAGGTCCCATTGAAGTTTGGGAATATTGGGGTCTATTTGACCCCAAAGACGACGGTAATTTTGAAGAGTATATCATTGTTGTAGCAAATGGAGACGTTGTACTACGTTGCGAACCTAATTTTTATGATTACAAATTTAAACCTTTTGTAGCATGTCCTAATTATCTTCGTGAATCAGAATTTTATGGCGTTCCTGAACTTATGGCCGTTAGGTCACTCATTAAAGAAGCTAATACCCTTCGCAACGCACGCCTTGATAATATTAACCTATCTGTTAATCCCATGTGGATTGCTGATCGTGCAGCAGGTATCAATACTAAAAGCTTGTTCTCGCGACCAAATGGGGTTATCTGGACTAATGATGTCAATGCAATTAGACCCTTACCGCCCATGGACCCATCAATTGGTTCACGTGAAGAAATGGCCTTTATACAAAATGATATCCAAAATGCCACGGCTATGGTAAATGCTGCCCCAGTTGCATCCAATTTAGGAAAACAATTTGGACGTTCAGCAACTGGCGTTAATTTTATTCAAAGTTTTGCAAGTTCTCGTATTAGTTTGAAAGCACGTATGCTTGCAGAAATGTACTTTAAACCAGTTGCAAAAATCATGCTTTTAACTAACCGGCAATTTGTGACTGAGGAAAAATGGGTACGGGTTTTAGATCCCAATACACCAAACCCATTCATTCAGTTGCCACCTGACGCATTTTTCAGGGCCTTTGATTTCCTTGTTGAGACGACATTGGAAAACGGAGGCCCAGAGGGGCAGTTTCAAAAAATTCAAACTGTTTCTCAGATTTTACAAGCAGTAGAATCTAGTCAACCGGGCACAATTAAAAGTGAGGTTGTACTCGAAGCACTATTAAGACCTTTATTAGGACGCCAAATTAAACGTTTTGTCAATAGTCCTGAAGAACGACAACAAATGCAAATGCAACAATTGGCAGCACAGCAGGCAGTTAATCAGCAACAAGGAATGGCAGCACCGCAACCCAATGCCGGGGAATCGGGACTTGGAGTAAACCCAACACTTGATGCATTAGCCGGTTTAGGTATTAGATAATATGCTATACGAAAATGAAGATGTTAAAATTTGGAATCCAGTTACTGGAGAAATGTCTGGTAAAACTGAAATTCTAGATGAGCAAGTTTTAAAAGCAATTGAAGATGCGCAAGCATTAGATGCAATGAAACGTAGTGCTGGATGGGCACTTATTGAAAGTTTATTAACCGATACTTGTTCAGACCTTAAAGAAAAACTAGTATCCGAAAACGATTTAGAACGGTTTCGACGCCTCCAAGAAGCCGTAAAAGCTTACCAGAACGTACTATCTTTTGTCGAGTTTAAAATCGCAGAAGGTAGGGCTTTGGAAGAACAACAAAAACAGTCCCCTGATGAGGGCTAAACTGTAGGAGGATAACATGATAGACGAGAAAATCGCAGCGCCACAAGCGACCTCGCAAGAAAGTCAGGCTGTTGAACAGCCACAGTCCCAAGAGATCTCTACTCTTGGTCAAACTGCGTCAGTGGAAGAGACAAACTCAATACCTGAGAAATTCGTCGGAAAGTCTCCAATGGAGATTATCCATGCCTATCGCGAACTTGAAAAAGAGCGTGGAAGGTTAGCATCAGAATTGGGTTCTACTCGAAAAGAGAGGGAGTCGTTAGAAGAACAGTATCGTACGCTTGAGCGGGAACGAATCGCTCAAACGCAGATGCCTACACAACGGCCTCCAAAAATGGTTCAAATGGAGGAAGAGGAACTGGACCCTGTATCTGTCTTCGAAAGTAAGTTTGAAGAAGATCCGAAAGAAGCTATTAAGCTTGCGCTTAAAGGGCTTAATCAATCGGTATCTAGCAAACTTAAACAGCAGTCAATCCAACAGATTCAAGCTGAAGGAGCAGACTACTATTGGAAACAGAAAAAGGAAAATCCTGATTACTCTCGTCGTGAACCATTAATGCAACAGCTTGCTGCTGAACTCCAAGACGTTGTTAAACCTGAATATCTTAACTCTGCAAAAGTCTTAAGAGCTTTGGATTTAATGTCTAGAGGTGCAGATGTAGATTACTACTCAAAGCAAGCCGTTGAGCGCGTGCAGAAAGATGGTCTTTCTGTACGATCTGAAAAACAACGTGCTCAGTCCGAATCGTCTTTTTCACAAGGCGATAAATCGGTACCCTTCGAAAAACTGTCTTTAGACGAAATGCGTCGGGTATTGGGACGGAGCGACGATTAGGAGTAAACAATGCCACAAACTACACTAAGTGCTGGTAGCTTAGCGCAACTGCACTTGTATTATGAGAAAAAGCTATTGTCAACCCTTGAACCTCGTCTTGTATTGATGCCTCTTGGAAAAAAACAAAGACTTCCAAAAGGAACTGGCAAACAGGTTAAATGGTTACGATATGCTGCAATTGCTGGTTCAACCAGCCCTCTAACGGAAGGAACTCCGCCATCTGAAATTAGCTTCAGCACCTCAAACGTAACTGCAGATGTTGTTCAATACGGACAATTTGCTAAAATTTCTGACCTTTTGTCAGATGTAGCAATCGACCCGGTATTGGAAAATCTCTCGGAGCGTTTTGGTATTGCAGCTTCTAAGACAATCGAAGAACTCATTGTCTCTGAACTTGCAAATAACTGTGCAAATCAGAACGTAAATGGCAGACTTAACTTTGCCAATATTCAAGCTGGCGATGTTCTCAACCATAAAGAACTCATCGAAGCCATGATTCGTCAAAAGGCCGATTTTATTGGACCTCACGAATCTGGACAATATGTTGTAGTTCTACACCCAAGAGCCGAATACGACTTGATGGTTTATGATCAAGCCGGTGGTTGGCTCGATATTAACAAAAACGTAGATAACAAGCCTTTACTAAATGGTGAAGTTGCTCGTATGTACGGAATGCGCTTCCTTGTTTCTGACAAGATGTTAACATCTGTTGGAACTGGACAAGGTGGAATCGATGTTCACCAATCATTTGTTATTGGTGAAGAAGCGTTCGGAGTGGTGGAGCTTAACGGCGACTCTATGAAGATGTTCATTAAGAGACACGGATCTGCTGGAGCTAACGATCCTTTGGATCAGTTTGCTACAGTTGGATACAAGATTCATGGCTTTGCTGCTAAGTATCTTGATCAAAACTCTAAACGAGTAATTGCAATCAATGGTGCCTCTGGTATCTAATTGAGTGTGGGAGGGGGTGGGATTTCCTGCCCCCGACCTTATTGTAAATGGCGTTTACACTAATACCTTGGGAACAACCAAAAATGTTGTTAACAGACTTTCAAGCAAAGCTTCGTCGAATAGATACGAGACTTTATATCGACTCCAGTAGACCATTTACTAGAGAAAATGGCTTAAGATTTGTCCCACTTTATCTTAAAAAAGCCCGCAAGTCTGAAATTACTGTACAAAGATCAGACAGAAACTCTGTTAGCGCAGCACATGCACAATACTTAGACGCTTTAGAAAGTGGTGTAATGGATACTTACATAACTGCGATTTGTCTTGACTTTATTCCAGAATATGATATATTCAATATGGAGTATACAAAATTAGCGGTCATGGGTTGGAGATCAATTGGGTTGTTATTGCGGAACATGAAAATTGCAGATATAGATAGAATTAAAAAAGCTTTTGATTGCAAAGGTCTAGGAGAATCAGATTACGATCGTGCCAGTTATTTTGGCAAACTAGAAATTGCAAAGAGGTTAGCAAATGTTTAACGGTTTATCATACGAAGATATAGTATCTCATGTTGTTACCTATACCGGAAATGAAGATCCTAATTTTCGTAACTATTTAAGACAACTTGTATTACTGGCGGAACTTCGTTATTTAAAAATGCATGACTGGAGTTTTTTAAGAAAAACAGATTTAGTTCTTCCAGTGGTTTCTGGAACTTCCGAATATAACCTATCATTCACACTAGGAACCCCCCCAAATACCACCACGTACTTAATGGCTGCTAATGAGATCGAAACAATTAGAGCAGAAGACGACAACGTTATTTTAAAACGAGTGATGCTGGATGAAATCCGACGCTTAGATCCAGATAATTCAGATGGGTCGTCCACGGATACTCCTGCCTACTGGGCAGTTGCAGGCCAAAATCGTATCAGAATTTGGCCTCCACAAACAAAAAGCATGAATCTACAAATTGATGGAAAAGTATTTCCGCAACAGCCAGATCCAACACAGGCTGGATTTTCGGCCTATCCAATTATCCCAGCTAAGTTTCAAGAAGCTTTTATTGAATATGTTAAGGCAATGGCTCTTGACCGCGAAAATGATGATAGAGCGTTGCAAAAAAAGCAAGAAGCTTTAACGTTAATACTACAAGATATTCAATCGGACTTAGAGGTTGATGATAGAATTCGTTCTATGGAAGAGTTTAAATATGATGGTGTAAGCGGTCTTTTGGATATACCGGGATTTAGACCTTGGGATTGATATGGGTACCAAAAGCTACGTAGAAGAATTAGAATATACGGATGCAAAGGGATTGGATACTACTTCTCCAATTAATTTGCTTTCGTCTGGTTTTGTTCGCGTAGCCAATAATGTTAATTTAGGATACACTGGTGGGTATACAAAACGAGAAGGGTATCTTAATCAATTTACACCAGCAAATCAACTTAATGGGTATAGAATTGAGCAAGGTTTAGAATATCGTAGACGATTTCAACCGAATATTACACCCAATATAGATTTAGTTTTATACGCTACAAATGGAACAACTGGAAAATTAGGTAAGTTGGTAGTAGGTTCATTTGTTGAATTTGTAGACAATACCAATACGCCAATTTCTACCGCTGTGCCAATTTTATCGCCAACAAATCGACCGTCATTTGCTCAAGTAAACAACAGTTTGTTTGTAATTAATGGTGCTAATGAGCCTTATGTATATGAGGAAAATGGAAACTATACGCGTAAAATGGGGATCTCAGCGCCAACTACTGCACCTAGTGCTGCTGTTAATGCCATAAGTGGAAAACTCAACATAGGGCAGTATTTGTATGCCTATAACTATGCATTTTACCATGATGGGCAGTTAATTGCTGAAAGCAGCCCTTCTGAAGTTTCTGCAACCGTTACAACTACTGCAGGTAATACACAAGTCACATTAACACTAACAGGATATCCACAAGCCAGTGATGCAAATTTATCCCATTTAGATATTTACATACGAGTTTTTAGAACTGTAGTAAATGGGTCAATTCTGTTTTTAGAAAGCGAATTTATTGCTGGAACTGGGTCAATTACCTATGTTTCTGGAGCACCTGTTACTGGAATTTCAGATGACGGTTTACAATCTGAACAACTATCATTTGATAATACAAAACTAATCGACTATGTTGATTACACGTCAGCACGTTTTCCAGTTGTAGCGCGAAATAGAATTATACTTTTTCACAATACTGCGAATATTGGTAGGTTTTCAAAAATCGGTGTTAATGGTCCATTGCCTGAAAGTTTTCCAGTAGCGAATGAGTTTAGTATTGAGGGTAAATTTGGTGCTGCTGATGGTTTGGTAGGTGCTGGACAAATTAAGGGCGTACCAATTATTTTAAAAGAACGTTCAATTGGTAGACTAGAAGAGGTTGGTTTACCAGACTTGGGAAATAGTGATGACTCGGTTGCAATGGTTTATCGTGAGATCTCTGAAACTGTTGGTGCAGTTTCCCACTTTGCACAATGTCAAGTGTTTGACGAATTGGTATTTTTAGGTAGAGATAATGTGTATGCTACTGACGGTCAAAATGTAAGACCAATTGCTACGCAAATACAGAGTTTAATCAAAGTTTCCGATTTTAGTGGGACTAAGGCTTCAAAACTAAGTGCTATAAATGACACTAAAAATAGACGCGTTTACATTCAAATTTTTAAAGATACAAACTCAGTTGAACCGGACGTTACATTAGTTGGTGATTACCAACAATATCCTGCTTTTCGTTGGACAACCTACGAAAAAGGTCCAGAAGCAGATATGCCCGGGATAAAAGCAGGTTGCTTTTTTCAAACTGAGGCCACAGTTAATGGTGGATTAGACGTATATTTTGGATCTGCTACGGATGAGGGGCAGTATTACAAAATGAACACTGGCAGGTCAGACTACAAGTCTGCGTTAAACGCGATCTCCATAACCCCCTCTAAAATATACATGAAGCTGATAAGCAGGCCATACATGCTTGCTCAACCAATGGTCACTAAACTCTATAAATCAGCAAGAATTTATGCCGAGGGTAATGCACAATCTTATACCTTTGATTTTGGTGCAATATATGATCTTGGTCAAAATGAAGTTGGAACAACTGAGTTTTTAGTTCCGGGAACTAACACTACTTGGAATAACTATAATTGGTCGCCACCTATAGACGTTAACACACTATTTTGGTCTGGCCAAGCTTTAAATGAATTTGTTTTTAGAATGCATCGTAAAGCAAAAATGATGCAACTAGCTTTCACACAAAACGACTTAGACGCTCCAGTGACTCTCCTCGGTTGGGGAGTATCGGGTAGTGTCTTTTCGGGTATTTAGGAGAACAAAATGGGAGTACCTTCAGTAACAGCAAGCGCAAGCAGTGCTACATTTCATAGTTATAGCGCAACCCTAGATGCCACGCCAGTTTTGGTATTTTCTGGCCGAGGAAACCTTTATGGTTTTTTGGTTGAAGATAACAGTGGTGATGACATCTTTGTGCAAGTGTTTGATGCTGCATCGGCAGGATCAGTCACAGTGGGAACGACAACGCCAGTTTTTACTTTTAGAGTAAAAGCTGATCAAGCTCTTGGGAAGGATGTTAACGACAGTCCTTACAAGTTTTTTGCAAATGGTTGCGTTGTAGCTGTAACTACACTGCGTAATAATGCGGTTTCACCCTCACCTGCTGCAACAGCACAGTTTTGGTTTGTAAATCGTCAACCTTAATAGGAGTCAACCATGGCTCAGCTTTCACCATTAATACAGTTTACAGCAGGAACTCCAGCAGTTGCATCCGACGTAAACGCAAATTTTTCAGCAATTCGAAACCACATCAATAGTGCAAATATTGATACTGAAAATATTGCAGCAACTTTGACATCTCGTGCTGGTGGACCTATTTTATTTTTAGATCAAACATCTCAAAATGAAATTGTATTTAGTTTGCAAAATAGCCAAACAAATACGGCAATGCAGATATTGCAATCTGCTCAACTTGCGTCAAATAAAGCTGTATTAAAACTTGAAGATACTTATACACAAGCTGCAGGTAAAGCTGAGTTATGGTTATCATTGGCAAC
>Ga0214923_10001346_pt1 | contig 35148 bp, 34 predicted proteins | sample LL1510_MetaG_FD_177993 | JGI IMG/M metagenome (GOLD analysis project Ga0214923, IMG submission 177993) | Freshwater microbial communities from Lake Lanier, Atlanta, Georgia, United States - LL-1510 | ecosystem: Environmental > Aquatic > Freshwater > Lake | place: USA: Georgia | collected...
ATTTTTTGAAGAAAACAGAAAAGTCTTTGAGTTCAATGGCGGAGATTTGGAGACTCTAATTCAGAATTCGAAGATTACACATTCAAGGCGCGTTTTTACACTGGACAATGATATCAAGAAAAAACTAACACTAGAAGATTTAGAAACTGGACTCAAAGCTATGATGGATAATGAGGAGATTTCAAAAAGGAAAAACAAGTCAAGTTTTGATATTATCAGTCATTTATATAATTAGGATTATTATTTAGAAAATAAAATATATAAATATTCAATCACAATAAATCCAGTGCAAATCTTATTCTCCTCAAATAACCAAATTCATCCAGATTTTATTGTATTATAATTTATTCAATCAATTCAAAATATATGAAATTCATATATTTTAATTTTAATTCCAAATCGCCACCAATTCAAATTCGGTCAATGTCATCCGTATCGGAAGACTCACTGTCCGAAGATATATCAAAATTCCGGTTTTGTTTTAATTCAACAACACTATCACTGCTTTCATCATCTTCATCGCTATCCGTTTCATCAGCCCCAACAAAAACAATTCCTGAATTAGATGGATGACTCGCCGATTTGATATCTTCAAAAGCATAACTTTTAAGTTTTCCTAACTTAATTAATTTTCGAACCTGCTCTTTCGTATAATATCCTAAAATATCATATGTTTGTTCAACAAATTTCTCTTCCTCGCTATTCCTAAAATCACGACCCGATACTAAAACAACATCATCCGATTTAATATTTTGCCATCCTTTTAAGGCTCCACGAGCCCTTCCAACCGCTTTTTTAGCAGTGTCCTGTAATACCATATCGAATCTCTTATCGCCTAATTTACGAACAATACGCGCATATTGTTGTCCTTCATCCGCAATTATAAACGTCGGTGTATCAAACGTCGTTTTCTTTGCTTTCTTATACTTTTTACCTCCTTTATTATTTGGCATGTTTATATATTTAATGTAAATATAGATTATTTTCTTTAAGCTGTTTTCATCAATAATATAAAAATTATGAAAACTACGAAAAATATTAGGAACATATATGGATTAAAACTGTATCCAGAACCAGACTTATTGTCAAAATGTTCAATCTCATTTTTACAGATTCCGTAATATTGTGTATCAATCCCCGATTTTTTTGCATGACAATCATTTTTATAAGTAATCCCATCAGCTCCGCAAACTGGTTCATATTTATCAGGACATGTTTGACTAAGTCCGACTGGATTACAACCGCATGGGAATTGGTTCATAAAAACGCCACTTTGTCTTCCTTGAAAAGCCGTATTAACACCATTCATTGAGTTATATGTAGCCTTATCATATCTCTGACAGAATCCATCTATGCACATTTTTTTATTAATATCATTCATACAGTCATAATTATTTTTACAACTATTTCCGATTTCATTACTTACATAAGAATAATCTCCATCTTCAAAATTATATGTTGCAGTCGCAGTAGAATCTGTATATTGATTCATTGGGTCCGCGACTCCTCTGAAAGACTGCTCACAATTTGTAATCGTCTGATTCAATTCATTTTTACAAAAATCGGAATCTTTCATTTCATTACTTTCACATAAACGTTCTCTTGGAATAACAGTTCCTTCACAACAGCCGTATTTGCTATTTAAACATATGTCTTTCCCTCTATTCAGACAACCATCATATTTCGATTCATTCGACATTTTATAATTGACCCCATCAGAACAGCATCCATATATAGTTTTTTTACAATCAGTTAAAGGTGTTGGACAATTTCTCCCGATATTATCGATTTTTGCTATTTTTCCATCAGGACAACATTGATAACGTGTAGTTGAACAACTACCGACATCTCCCTTAAAATTCTCAATACATTTTGTATCATCATTATTTTTCATCTCTGATTTCGCAATCATTCCCATTATTTTTTCATTTTTTGGAATACAAACATTAATTTTTTTCAAACCGATATCATCAGTTCCAAATGTATTAAAGTATGGCTTCTTTTTAAGATTCGGATTTGGGTCCTGAACCAATTTATTCCCCCTCTTTATAAAACTTGTTGTTTTATCAGAATATGTCAGACTCTCCTTTAATGGAATCATTCCAATATTATTAAAATAGCTACATCTCGCCTTCCCATCATTACCCAATTCATATGAATATCCACCACATCCCACATCTTCTAAGCACCAATCTCCACACTGATCATGAAATTCAAATGCATTCTTTTTGGGCTTTTTGCCGTCATCCATTTCTTTAATACTACAACCATATTTAACATCATCCCCGATTTTAAACTCTAAGTTTTTATATTTATCAAAATCGGATGTGTATGGTAAATAAGGATTTCCAGGATTTGTTTCCCCATTGTCCGTTGGAAGCCCCATAAAATCCGCTTTTTGATATGGGACGTAATTCATTCGGATATTACATTCTTCATCATCAGGCGCACATTCTAATCTAACATCACCATTTATACGCAATTTTCCCTGTAATCCAGTATCTGGCGCCTTTGGAATACAATTCGGAGGGATACAAAGTGATGGCTTCGTAATATCAGGGTTCTTATTTATTGGCTTCTTTGGCCCAATTCGCCCATTTGGCCCAACCACATATGATGTCATACATTTATCATCCACTAGTTCACAAAAGCTATCCCCAATTTTTCCTTTCTTGTCATATTTACGATAATACTGACTCATCGAATCTTTGGCCCCAAACCGATTCATCTCAGGTATCGGTTTTTTTAAATATGTTGTCGCATAATTTCCGACACCTTTTACAATGGTTCCCTGACTACTATACATCTTACAAGAATCACTAGACTCTTTAAATTCAATCGCCCGACAAGATTTATTATATAAACAGGCTCCCATACATTCATCAACTGAAAGATCCGATTCATTTAATGTATCTATTGGTTTTTCATTAAAATAGTGTTTCTGATTTAATTCAGTGAAATTATCTCGCATATTATCGCAAGAATTATTATCAATAAGTTGATTTTTTGTATATATTGACGATTCATATGATTTATCTGTATCTGTTTTTGTTTTTAGTGTTCCTTGTATAGGAGGAGATACATGTAAAATGCACTGGTTCGGTTTTTTCTCTGAGACAAATGAATTACAATTACTATTGCGACTACATTCTCTTGCACATTCAACAGAAGATGCACTATTTTCTGATATCTCATTTCCTCCTTCCATATATCCAATTTCAGATGTATAATTAATAAGAGGATTCGCAATGGATGGGTATAGTGTTTCAAAAACATAATCAGGGTTTAGACCACCACATTTTTCTGGGGAAATATCTCCAAGATGTATATTTTCACGACTTTCACAGGGAATCGCCGGAATATTGTAATAATTATTAATCATATTAATTTTATATTAGAAAATAATAAAAAAAAATTCAACTAATATATTAATGATTGATAATGGTAATGAATTAGTTTTCGGGTTATTTTTTGGAATAATTATGTTTTTCATTGGATATAAATTGCTTGATAATGGGGAAACTTATCTTAAATATACAACTCTAAATATAATTTTAATCGCTTTTTTTATTATTTTATTCTTTATATTTGGACATCTCTTAAATAATATTTTTCAAACATTTAGAACCGCAAAAAAAAAAGATAACTAATATTAATGAATCAAAATATTTTAATGGGAATAACTATCCTTATTTTCATAATTTGTTTCCCGACAGCTATCGCATTAAAGGGAAAAATCGGAGATAAAGATAAATGCGCAGATATAATAATAACTGGTGGAATCGGTAGTATTTTAGCAGGGACTCTATTTGGAATAGTAAAACCGGTTATTCTTCAACAAAGTATAGATGGAGCTTTAATTTATTTAATTATCATTTTATTCTTTGTTTGGTATTTACTTGTTAAAATGTTTTCATTATTATTATATCGTATAAATGCGAATGCAAATAGTGTTGCTCCGAATCCATCCTCTTCGAATATTTCAACATATAGCACATCCGGACAAATGACAAATGACAATCTTGATTCAGATAATGGGGATTCATCATCTCAATATACAATTTTATCATACATTTTTATTTCTATGATTGGAATACTTATTATTGCTATACTTGGTGTCTCTCTATATCAACAATCAAAGACTGGTTCTAATTCTTCACTAATGAGTTATGTTATTATAATGTCGGTAATGATTGTATTATCACTATTATTCTCATTCTTTTCTGGTGTTCGCATAAATGTCGATAAAAAAGTTCAAATAATGAGTTATACAATATCATACGCAATAGTATTCGGTATTTTGGCCACAATATTCATTTTCAATAATTTTAAATTAAGCACAACTGTTACGACTGCTCTCATATTCTTTGTATGGATGACGCTAACTGCATCAATATCAAACTTTCTCACATATAATCAGCCTATTATTAAGCGCTACTAAAAACCCCTTTTTTCTTCTACGTAGTAGAAGTAAAAGGGCTTAGACCCCAAAAATACCTACATCTAATTATTTTTTCTAACGTAGTCAGATGTAGGTATTTTTTCTAATGTAGTCAGATGCTGGTCTTTTTGGGGGTTCGCCCCTTTACTCTCGAAGAGAGAAAAAGGGGAGCTGTAATTCCATATATTTATTATACAGTTTCTCCGTCGGAATTAAATATGTTTTGTAAGAAAGAAGTAGGGTAAGAAGTTTATTTATTGTAACATCGCTAATATCACACTTATCTAAAATATCATTTTTATCAACCTCCAATTGATAAATAGTTGAAACCAGAAATAATGACCCAACTGCAATTGAGATTGGAGTATTTTTAATAACAATTCCCAACTCTTGCGCCATGTAAGAAACATATAAAGAAATATTCATGTAGATTTCATCATATTCCAGTAATTTTCCAATTCTGTGAACTTCATCTATTACAGAGACCGGCTTCATCCTCGCATAATATTCCGGTTCCTTTTCAAAAAGTTGCTCCCTATAAAAATTACATCCCTTCGTAAATTTCTTCTTATTTATATCGAATTGTTTACTCAGTTTATCTTTATTTGTAGTTATATTGCGCCCCTCTGATGCATAAAAGATACAGGCCGCCATATTACTATGTTTCTTGGACCCCCTTTTATTCTCATTCTTACTAATTTTTTCGAACAGATTCTTTGCGTGATTCTTAACGGCCTCTGAAACAGTATCATCTGCACTGGTATCAATATACTGAAAATTTTTCAGGAGACTGCGCTCTTTATAGTCCATCTGGATGAATTTCTGATGACGGCGAAAGTTATAGAACCCTCCCCATCCAGAAATCGTAGTTGAAAGAGACGACTTCAAGAAATGTTCATTAATTGGCATTCCTACGCGGGATGGGTCCCCCCTAGAATAATCATCGCATGTCAGTGTTCTCCACTCCTGGGATTCATCTAGAATTTCACCGTTGCTCTTTCCACATTTAGAACAAACATATCCACCTTCATCAATAATACACTCAAACTCTCCACAGAATTTACAATAATGACTATTCTTTTTTTTAATTACGGTCTCTTCTTGTTTATTTTCATCATCATAAAAAGAATTCAACATTTCATTGAATTTTTTAGAATCAAAATTTCCTATATGTTGTGATAGTATATTCATGTTTAATAAATTAATAGGTTTGTTCATTTAATAATCAATTTTTATGAATTCGCGAGAAAGCTTTAAACTATTTTTATTTTTTCTGAGTAAATAATAAATGATAGATAAAAAATTAGTGTTGCTTTTTTTCTTTATTTATTTTGCTTTCCAAATATTTGCGCAGATTTGGGGGACCTATATAGATAATGGAGGTATTCCTTCTGGAAATAATTACACGCAGAATTTTACGACGGCGCTTGTATTAATTGGATTGGTTGGTTATTTTTGTGAACCATCGATTAATATGAACAGTTGGTATAGTTATTTTATTTTAATAATAACATTTGTTTTAGTTTTTGTATATTGCTATTCGAAAAGAGTTCTTGATACTCAAACACAGAATGACAAAGCAAATGGGAAAAATAATGCGCAAGTATGGTTAATTTGTATAATGATTACAATTTATTCTGCAATTATACTAGGATATTTTATTACTTATTTTTATTATTCGAATATGGAAGAGAGAAAAATGGTATTGTGGTCTATCCCAATTTTAGCAATATTATACTTTTCATTTTATTTTTTCAAAACGAATAATACATATGAAAATAAATTTGTCATCCCATTTTTTCTTTATCCAGTTTTATTTTTATCAAATAATCTTGAAAAGAGTTATATTCTCTCGAATGGATATATTATAATGTTTGTATCAGTTATATCGATGTGGGGCTTTTTTGGAGTGGAATGGTTTGTTGGCCCGACAATTGATTACCAGAGCAATTTAGACACAAATCAATGTCGCGCGACTCTGGGTATGGGAGATAGTTCAATGATTACACCTAACATGGATACTGATACTAAGAAGAACACACGAAATATCAATTATTTGTATATTGCAATTAGCTTGATATTTATGGCAATTATTATTTCAGTTTTAATTTCGTTTTTAGCATTTCCAAATTAAATATTATAAATTATAAATTATATAATGGTTGTAGAAATCATTAATGGACTCTATTTGGGAAATAAAAAAGATGCATATAATGCACACTTCTTAAAAACACGCAAAATCAATATAATTATAAATACGACAAATGATGTAGAATTTATGAATGGATGTATTAAAAGTGGTATAAAATGTATTCGAGCAAGTATTACAGACCAACTGACTGATGAAAATCGGATGAAACATAATCGGGATTATTATTATCAACTGGGAAGTCTATGTTCTATTATTGATAAAAATTTAGAGAAGAATAAAAATATTTTAGTTCACTGTCGGCATGGAAAATATAGGTCGACCTGTTTGATTATTGCTTATATTATTTATAAAACAGGAATGAAATTGGAAGAAGCGTATGAGGTAATTTCATATAAGTATCCTCTTGTTAAACTAAAAAACCATTTATTTTATAATACCTTGAAAATGTTTGAAGAAGAGATTTCTAATAAATAAATATCTATTATAAATAAATGGGGAATACAATTTCGACGAATCCACAAATGAAAGAATCTATAAAAGAGGCATATACAAGTGATAAACAACTTTTTGATAAAATATTAGAAAAATCGAGGGAAATATATAGTAAGAATAAATTACAAATTGGGGACAAAGAATTATATGAACGATTAGCTATTACATACTCAAACCAATTATATAAATTACCATTGGAAAAAATTGAGACAATCTATGCGCAAATGGAGGAACAAAGTGCTATAAAAAATGAAATGAAACCATTTCTTGAACTATCATTGAAATATGATGGATTAGAAGAAGAAAAATTCATAGTTAATCAACTTAGTGGAAAGTTAGTTGAAAATTTCAAAAATAAGAAGATTCCTGCGGAAGTTGAACGTAATGGTATTCAATTAAAATTACCCGATTTATATTATATTCATAATAAGGTATTATTATTATTAGATGGAATTCAACAACGCGAGAATAATAAGTTGGAAAAACAAATTGGTGGAATATATTTTCACAATCTCGCTTTAAGTAATAATGGTATAATCGATCCAGAAGATAAAAAATATATGAATTTTAATAGATTAAATAATAAAAATAAACGCGGAGGCGATCTAATGAATAATAATAATAACAACACTGATCAATATAATGGTAATTCAACTAGTAAAAATAATAATGAAAATAATTTTAATCAGAATAAGGGTAAAAAGAAACTGAATATTAACCCTCAATATCCTCCAAAAAAACAAAAAAAATCATTAAATTCAATAGAAAATGAACTTAAATCATTAGAAAATGAAAAAAATCTAAATATCAATTTGAAAAAAAATTTGAATAATAATGGAAAAAAAAATATACCTTCAATTTCTTTTCTACCTTCTACTTCAAAATCAAAACAAATTATTATCCCAGAAGAAGACAACCTATGTACTGACCCAACTGTCCCATGTAAATTAACAAAGATGGAAATGTGTGTAAAAATTGTTATGAACCTCATGATAAGGAATAATATAATTTTAGCAATTTTATCTACTATTCCAATTCCAAATAAAAATGGTGATTATGAAGGAAGTTTTACATTTGATAGATTAACTTCATTAAAGAAAGGTCGATTTTGCGCCGTATCTCCATTATTAGATAATAAAGATGATGAAGATAGCGTTCGCATCCATAAAATTATGAGATTTTTGAATATGATGGATGATGAAACATGTAAAAAATCAGGGGGATATTTATTTGAATTAAATGAAATACAAATGAAAGACATGTTGGCAGATGAAACATTTGGTAAGAAATATTTTGAATATGGAAATAAAATTAATTTAATTTATCAGGAGTCTATTCGAGCACTACTTACGATTCTTGAAAAGTTGGAGTCTAATTTTACAATTAGCACAGAAGAACTGAATCAAATAAGTGCATCTGTTAAGAATACGATTGATGAACTATATATAAAAACACAATTGAATTTTTTACTAGCAATTTTAGTTGTTATGGACTTCGATTTTAGTAAGAATCCTATGAAAGATATTAAAATTGAAGAAAGAAAAAAGAGAATAATACAAGGCACATTTCTAGATAAAACCTAATGTTCAGTCTATAAGATTCTATATTATAGAGTTAATAGATAAAAAACTTTACAGTTTTTATCTGTTCTTCCTCTTTATTTTCATTATTAGTTAAAATTTATCTAATAATCATTAAAATTTATCTAACGTTTTTTTCTAGGAGCTGATATAAATGGAAACAGATAAAAACCTTTTCGGTTTTTATCTCTTCCCGCTACTTACATCCCCGATACATCTACATCATCTGGATTCGGCTCAGTTGGTGAAGAAAAAGCAGTCCCCATATTTGCAGGTAAACTAGTAATTTGATCCACAACTGCAACCGCATTTATAATTGTATTAATTGTATGAACAATAACACCAATTATATCCGCTGGTAAATCTGCAATACCAGTTCCTCCATAATCCCATGGAATTGCTTCTGCATCCGCTCCCCCATTCAACTTTTTACGTCTAACAATTTTTTTTTTAATCTTACTTTTACTATTTTTCTTTTCCATTATACTATAATAAATATTTTTATTTATTCTTTCAAAACCTTCTTACTCTTCTTCTTATTAATGACCTCATCAACTGGTTCCTCACTCACCTCTTGAACAACTTCCTGAACAGAAACTTCATGTGTTTCAGAAGAATGACTTTCAGACTTTGGAACTGGAACAACAAATCCAGTCTGAAATTTCATCTTTCCATCCTCAATAACTGGAAATTTTGACTTTAAAAACCCAATCCCCATATTTTCAAGGAAACTCGAAAAGCTATTCTGCTCATCTAAATTGTCGAATGTGAAACTGGTAGCGTATCCCTCGTCTTGGTCTTCTAACTCTGGTTGAAAAATTTTCATCCTTCCTATATTACTATAATCAGTTTTCTTTAAGCCATTTTTGTAAAAAATGATTTTTTATAATCATAAAAGTAATATCTATAACAAATGGAACGCTATTTCAAAATAAAACCAAATTCTTCACTTTCACTAACAAGTGAGCAAAATGAAGCATATGAAGCATTCAAACAAGGACGAAACCTTCTAATAACTGGACAAGCTGGAACAGGAAAATCTCATCTTATCAATAAATTAGTAGATTATTGTAATCAGATACAAAAAACAGTCGCAATAACAGCAATGACAGGGACTGCATCAAGTCTAATTGGTGGAAAAACTATTCATTCGTGGGGGTCCCTTGGACTCGGGAATCGCGGTCCAGAATACTACTCTGAAAAAATCCTCGCATCATGGCCCAAAAAAACCAAATGGAAGAAATGTCGCGTCCTAATTATTGATGAAGTATCAATGCTAACGGCCCAATTTTTTGAATTGATTGAAGAGGTTGCCCGAAATGTCCGTGGTAGCAGCCGCCCATTTGGTGGAATTCAAGTCATTTTAATCGGAGATTTCTACCAACTTCCACCAGTTTCAAAAGCATCAGACCCTCAGAAATTCTGCTTCGAAAGTGAAAGGTGGGAAGATGTTATAGATCAGAAAATAACACTGACTGAAATCATTCGCCAAAAAGAACCGGCGTTCCAGAAGGTTCTGTCAGAAGTCCGTGTCGGAAGACCATCTCAGGAAACAATTGATATAATCAAGTCCCGCATCGGTATAAAGCCGAGCACGGAAACCGGAATTCTTCCGACAATTATCTATTCAAAAAGGGAAGATGTTGATAAAATAAATGAGCGCGAATTCAATAAATTAGAATCCCAAGAAATTTTAGAATATGATGTCCATTATGAGATAACCGGAGAGAAAGCCCTGAAAATGAAAGATGACGAATATACAATGTGGGCGGATATTATTGACAAAGATAGCAATTACGTCAAAAAACTCCAACTCGCAGTAGGAACACAGGTCATGCTTCTCACAAATTTAGACCAAGAGCGGGGCCTCGTCAATGGATCCCGTGGGGTAATAACTGATTTTGTAGATGGGTTTCCATATGTTCGCTTTATTAATGGGGACATCGAAAAAATTGTCTATCATTCATATTCATACGAAATAAACGCGACTACGCAAATTATCGCAAAGCAAATTCCTCTAGATTTAGCGTGGTGTACAACCATCCACAAATCACAGGGCCAAAGTTTGGACTATATCCAAATAAATATCGGGCGCAATATTTTTGAATGTGGACAGACTTATGTCGCGCTTTCAAGGGTCCGAAGTTTAGAAGGGCTCTTCATTGAGGAATTTGACGAGTCCAAAATCCGAGTTAATCCCATCGTCGCAAAATATTTTAATGAATAAACTTTTTTAGAAAAAAAGTTTAATCAAAAAAACTTTTTTAGAAAAAAAGTTTAATCAAAAAAACTTTTTTAGAAAAAAGTTCAAATAAATTATAAAATAGAATAAACTATTCAACCGATAAAAACGCGTTAAAATAAATTATAAAATAGAATAAACTATTCAACCGATAAAAACGCGTTAAAATAAATTATAAAATAGATGAACAAAAACATTCTTTTTAGATTATATAATAATCTAAAATTACAATAAATAAATAATAATTTTTTATATCAAAATCCGATTTCCACATCTAACGACGGGCGCTAACAGGGGCGCCGCGCGTCTTCTTCTCACCCCGACGAACAACTACTTTAAAACCCTCCGCAGTTGCAACTCCGGCCTCGGCACCAGTGGCCTCAACTGTCCTCTCGGACTTATCAAATGGTCGTCTAACAAATCCAGAAGCAGGGCGAACACTCGCGCGGTTAGGAAGAGTCTTCTCCCAACTCACGAAAATCGCGCACATATTTGGATTGGTTGGACGACGTTGAAGGAATACACGTAAATGATTCTGGCGGGGGCCATCACCATCTCCATGTTGTGTCTGACTGTTGAAAAATTCCCGAAGCTTAGCTAGAAGAGTATCTTCATATTTGAGACCAGTCGGTTGAAGAAGGGCCATAATGTGAAGGCCATTCTTACCGCTCTCATCGTTTCCAAAATACAACTGCGAATTGTCCTCCGAGGGGGTAGCCTCCTCCTTGAATCCATCCTTTGAACGCGCCTGATTTGTCCAACGATAAACAGGATACTTAAAACGACCCTCCTTAGCAGCGGTATGAATCTTGTCCATTACTCCATCAGTAATTACAGCGAACGCATCATCACGCGCCCGAAAATACTTAGATTGACGCTCAGTCGCGCTCTCCTTTCTTGCCTCTAAGGCCATAGATCTTAACTCTTGAAATGTTGCCATTTTCTTCCTTATACATATATGTTCTGTTTTCTTTAAACCGGTTTGCGGGTGTCTGGGTTCGGAATTATTCGGAACCATTCTTATGAAAATTAAATTATTTCATAAATATATGACAACTTATTAGAATTCCATAATGTTAAATATTTTTTTGATGGGGATAATTATTATAAAAAATAAATAATCACACGTTAAAAAAGATATCGAAAGAAGAGTTTTATGATGGATTTGATAATGTATATGTTTCATTATTACCTTCTTTTGTAAACCCTTTTGTTTTAATATTTTTTAATAATTCTGTGTCAAATTTATGAATACAAATAAATAATATAGTTTCTGGTGTTAACCCATATTCTTCAATTTCACAATCCTCATTATTTTTATAAACGTTTTTACTTTTACGAATAAGAAATTCTATTACTATATCAATATTACCATCAAACCTACTAAAAAACTGGTCTAAATTTAATATTGTTCTTATTTCAGAAAAATCACACAATTGTTGGATTGTCATTTTAAATATTATCATATTTTGAATTGATAATCCAATCGAGTCGAGATTATTTGTAATTATATAATAATATTTCGTTACTTTATGATTCACAGAAATATTAGGACATTTATCCCCCCCCCCTCATTCCTCCTTTTTTCGCACCTGTTTTCCCGCTCAATTTTGCGACTGGCTTATACCTAATTACACGACCTTTTAATTCGATGGGCTCTTTAAGTTTCTCTATATATCCCTTATAAGGACCATAAGTCTTCTTTTTGGACCCCTGAGTAATCTCCCGAATACTAAATTCAACTTTTTTGCTTTTATTTGAAGCGCAGAGTTTGCTCACTGCCTTTCTGGCCGCGGAAGATGGGCTTGAAGAAACATAGAGACCGTGCTCTTTATTTCCTATAACAACTGTGAAATGGCGTTTGGAATCCTTACCTCCAAATTGTAGCATATATTATTTATGAAGAATATAAATTTATAAAGAATAAACTTATAGATAATTCCACAAGTAAATTTTTTAAAATTAGAAAGTAACTTATTGAAATATTGGAAGCAAATGTAAAACTATTGAAAAGCATGAACCTATAACAAAAATACTGAAATTGATACAAAACAAAATAAATTTTTATCAAGGGTGTAAATTATCCCGATTTTGCTAGAAAATTTAATATCGCATAATTTATGAAAGGAGCCGGTATGTTTTTTGTATATGATATGTTGATTGGAAACCCAGATTGTGTTCCAGCATTACAAGAAAAAAGTAAAAAATACAATTGGATGAATTCTGTTAGAGTTGTTTACAAAAATGGCAAAATATCATCGACATCGGGATTTTATAATGGATATGGGAAAGTGCTTTTCAAGAATATAAAAGAAGGAGTTTCGGTATCTGATATACTGTCTGATGGTGATTATGCGAATGATGGGTATATGATTTTAGATAAAACCTATAAAATGCTAAAAAAACATAAGTCATTTGTTTGCTTAAAAGACAAAAATTTATTTGATTTATTGAAAAAATTTTACAAGAAAAACAAAAATATGTTTTATCTAAGTTCCGGGTCAATAGATATAAAAAATAGTATTCAAGATGATGAAATATGGCAACTAGAAAATCCTGACAAGAATTTAAAAAATAGACAACGAATTGAAAAAATTATTAATAATTTTTATAATTTTTCTTGTAAGAATAAGTGAAATATTATTAATTATTCCAAGGTGGAGCATTTCTAAGAAGAAAATTATTCGGCTATTTCGGTGCAGAAACATGTAGAAGATTCGTATTATTATTCAAAGAGGTTATGATTCAATTAATTTTTTTAATTCAGTCAAAAAATTATTATAATGAGTTATCGAATTATTATCCATTTGTCTATTATTATTTTTCAAACCATACTCTTTTGGATCAGGTTGTTGTTTATGTTCAGGAAACTCGAAACCTAAATTCTGAACCTGTATTGGTTCAGTATTTATGTCAATTAATACATTTTTTAATTTTTCTATTTCTTTACCAAAATTTCCATCATCCATAGACTCTCTATAATCTCTTTTAAAACGCACGATAACATATTGGTTTACTACATTACCACCACTAATGGTAACTTGAAATATATTACTTTTATCAAGTTCAAGCAGTTCCTTAATTTTTTTATCAAATGGATTATTAGAATTATCTGGTTCCAAATCATACTTAATTCTAACTATCGGTTCACCACCACCCTTCATTATTCTTCCCTTTTTCGCACCTGTTTTCCCGCTCAATTTTGCGACTGGCTTATACCTAATAACGCGACCTTTCAATTCAATTGGCTTTTCTAATTTTTCAATCTCTCCTAAATAAGGACCATAAGTCTTCTTTTTGGACCCCTGAGTAATCTCCCTAATACTAAATTGAACTTTCCTCTTTTTGTCCGTTGCGCAGAGTTTGGAAACTGCTTTTCTGGCCGCGGATGATGGACTTGAAGAAACATAAAGGCCGTGTTCCTTTGAACCGATAACAACTGTAAAATGGCGTTTTGTAGAAGAAGAAGACTTCTTCTTTGCGTTTTTACCTCCAAATTGTGGCATATATTATTTGTTTATAAAATAATATTATAGTTAAATGAATTATTTTCCAGAATATATTCATATTGAATTTTTACAAAAGAAATTAGAATGGATTCATAAAAAATCAGATTCATCAAAAGGTGGAATTATCTTGAATCCAGATGAAATTAGTTCATGTCATATTGTTTAGTTTGACTACAATAAAATATTATTATTTTATTATATAAAATATGTATTGTAAGAATAATCCTAAAAAAACGTATTCTGGTTTAGAACCTTCACCAAAAGGTCTCGGATTTTGCGCATCCGATGAGAAAGAAGGAACTGAAATGAAAGGTAAAGATGGTAATATGTGGGTTAAAAAAAATGGAAAATGGGTGAAAAAAATCAGTAAACAAAATTATTATAAAAAGTTATTAGATAAATTATATAAGTGGTGGCGACCATTATCCCAAGGAAATATTATTGCTATTTATAAAGATGGAAAACATTCACTTATTACCAGTAATATGAAGACATATAAAGCAAAATCAAAAGATATTTCTGAAAAATGGAAAGAATTAGATAATAATAAAGATGTTAAAGCGATTATTTGGAGCGCTCAAAGTGTAGATATTATACAATTATTTGTAGAATATTTAATAAAAAAATCAACTGTAAAAAAATTAGAAGATTTCGTAAAAATGAAAAATTTACCAGAATATTTTTTAGAAAATTATAAAAAATATTTTGTTAAATATGAAGAAGTTGGAAAAAAAGATTATACATATAAATATCTTTGATATTATATATCTAGATGTTTTATTTACAAAGTAAATAAAACATGTACATATAAATATCTTTGATATTATATATCTAGATGTTTTATTTACAAAGTAAATAAAACATGTACATATAAATATCTTTGATATATTTTTATTTAAGAATCATAGTATTGAACGTAAATCGTTGTATATTTTATTATATTTATTATATTGTTTTTTATCTCCAAGTAAATCTATAAAATTTTTTGATATATTATAACATATTCCATCCATATTATAAGAACCAATTGCGCTAATTTTTTCAAGATACGGTATTATATTTTTTTTAAATTTATCATCGTTCGCATTATATTTCAACCGATTTTTTATAGTTTCTACTTTCGTCCATTTTCCTTTTTCAATTTTCCATAATAAATTATCATTTCCAATCAAATATGTATTTGGTGTAAATAATGTAGCACTTATATTTGGACCTTTTCTATCTGGTTTTATTTTACATTGTTTAAAAATTTTTAACAATCTTTTTTTATTCTCATTATTTTTACACGGATCCAATAATAATTCTCTTAATTTTTTATTAGTAATCAAATCTTGTAGATTCCATATAAATTCTTGCTTTGTATATTTTTCTATAAGCCCATAATCGACATAATCCAATAAATATTGACTTTTTTTATTCGGATTATTTATAAAATCTGAATACTTTAATTTTATTTTAGTTTCTTTTTCAATTATACTATAACATAATTTATGAACTTCTAATATTTGATTAAATCGATAAAAATGACTAAACAATTTATATTCTGTTTCATCAAAATACATATCACAATCTTCAACAACCGCTTTTTTGTATAATAATAAATTTGACAATAATGAATAACAATCCTTTAACCAATTTACGTCCGATATTTTATATATTTTTTCTTTACATAATTGTAAAATCGTTGATTTTTGTAAAATTGGACATCCGCACAATGCACAATATCTTTCAGAGCATCCCATTATACAATATACAAAGATATAATTTCTGATGAAATACAGATTCCTATCCTAATCCTTCATTTTATGCCTATAATACGGATGGTCCTTATAGCTCTTATTGCTCAATTTTAAATCAAATCCCGACGCGTAATACTTCCGGTAATTTTCCCGAAATAAATCGATGTCCTTCTTCTCATCGTCGCTCGGTATATAGTCCGGTAATACTCGAACGCTAACTTTATTCCGGAAAGATGACATCGTGTTTATAATATGCGCATTCATATCTTGCTCCCCCATCACCCAAAATTTATCGTAATAATTCACATGAACCGACAATATTTTCATCTTTGGGACAAACGCCCCATTCCGAAGCTTCAATACAAACTCTGGCCTCGAACATACGCCCGAACTAAAAAAAACAATCCGCGTCCCCTTATCCAATTCACGCTGTATTTTCTCCGTTATATTCCCCGACTTAAAATCATTACCCAAAAATATACACTTCGTTTTTAGAAATTGCTTGAATAATGGCATTTTTGAAATAAACTCCGATGCAATATATTTTGTGTCCGGTATGAGCAAATCAACCACACAACAATCTAAATAAGAACTGTGATTAACTACAATAATCTGCGCATCGCTTTTCCGGAGAATTTCTTTATCTTTTTTCGATATATCTATCTTGAAGAACCCAAATACATAGAGCTTGAATCGCGAAATTATTTTAAATATTATATTCTGAAAATTATAATTACCATCATTAAAAATAAATCCCAGTGGAAGAAAAAATATGTATATGAGTATCAAAAAAATAAGTCTTGGAAGACCAACTACCAAAAAACGACTCATTGTCCTAACACTCCACATTCGGACTTCTTCCGCATCAAATGGTCTATCATCATTTTCTTCTATATTCATATAATTCATATATCCTATTTTTTTTAACTATATACAACGCAATATTTTATAAATCTCAATTACCAATCCCCCCATCTGTAATAAACTGTCATTTCCTTCCAAGAAAAACCGATTATACTCACTAATACAAGTAATTAAATCCTTCTTTTTTATTTCTAAAATGTTCATATTTAGTATTTCTGTCGTAAGTGTTATACAAATATCGGAACTCTGGAACCCGTCATTCTTCAAATTGTGGATAATCTGAATACCACCCTTCAAATCAGAGCCCAATGTTTTCAATAAATGTTGAATAATAATAGGAGACGGCTTATCACAAATATTACATATTTCTTTTGTCGTTATCTTTATCGAATCTTGATGTGAATAGTTCGCTTTAAGCAACTCTAATTTATTAATCATTTCTCTCATATCGGACTTGTTTTCAGTCAGTGAAATAATCATATCCATCGCCTCATCATCAATTTCCATATTCTCTGCCAAAGATATCTCCCTCAGTTTCACAATCATATCACCCTTCTCAATTTTACCGAAATACATAATTTTACAACATGATTGTATCCCTGATATGATATTCTCGATGTTATTACACGTAAAGAAAAAGCGGGTCGTGTCAGAATACTGCTCAATGAGTCTCTTCAAGGCCAACTGTGCAATAATCGTCATATTATCACTCTCATCTAAGATAATAATCTTTGACCGATGGTCCGACATCTTCCGTTGTGAAAATATCTTGATTTTTGAACGCACTGCGTCGATTCCACGGTCATCGCTCGCGTTCAATTCCATACAGTAATCGTTATATAAATCACCAAGATATTCCTTCGCAAAAGCAATGACCGCCGACGTTTTTCCACAGCCGGTATTTCCATTAATAATGAGGTTCGGAACACGGTTGGACTCTATGAATTTTTTTAAAAATATGACCTGATTCTTATTACCAATCAAATCTTCCAATTTGGTAATACGATATTTTTCAGTTAGTGGTAAAGAATTTGTGTCCATTGATTAAATTGTTGGGATGTTTTTAAATAGCCTCTTTATAAAAAATGATGGTAAATTTGATATATATTTATGATATTATACCAACAATGTGTAGCAAATATACTATGAATGAAACCTGGAATATTTATCCAGATTTAAAACATCGTAATGAAAAAGACGAATTCAAATCGTTTCCTGTTAGTTCAGTGTTTCTTCCGGATCTCTCACTATCTGATATAAAATGCTCTCGATTTTCTCTTGATATTGTTGTCGATCGTATTAAACGATTAGTACGTGATGGCTGTCCAATAGAATGGTTCATTCGTCTGATTAATTCTATGATGAAGATTGATGCTAAAATTACATATGACGGTTTTGGAAATATTAGTGTTCATGTTGATACATTTTATCATATGAGACGTCATATCGATGAAGCCATCCAGAAAATGATAGATCGGTCATTTTTTACGAACCTCTCATTGGAGGATGCAACTGAAATCATTTCCAGATTGAAACTTAAAGACTATCTTTACTGCTTTGAAGGTCATGTATCAGGAGTATGCTTGGTTGTTTTAGGGCCCAATGTCCACAGACTAGATAAATGCTATCAGCCATGGGATTTGTTTCAACAAGAAGTTCTAAAAGTGAACGAATCCAGAACAATTGTCATGTCATCTGAGCAGGAAGAACGCTTGATTAATGATAATGAAGAGTTCCGCCGATCCGTTGAGTTTAGGTCCATGATTAACAAAACAAGATGTCAAGTTGTTTTTAAAAGAAATAATAATTGTATTCATATAATCAGGAAAGTGCTTGAAGTTGAGGATTTGACTACACAACTTTCAAAAGCGAAAATGGAGTTAGAAGCGATGGTGCAATTGAAAGAAATACTGGAACTTCAAAAACAAATATTCCCCTAGATAGAACCAAAACCATGAAAATAAACAGTTTTCATTTTATAAAATATAAAAATTGAATGATTATTTTAATATTTTTATTGTAATTAAACCAAAATGCCCAAACTCAATTTAAAAAATCAAGAATTTAAGATTAAATTGCAAGAAAAGACGAACCACGGTTCCGTTGTTGGAATGTGTCGCGTTCTTCAAGCAAAGATGCAAGAATATGTAAAATACAATGTAGTTTCTTCTGAAACTGAGATAACCATTACACTTACAGGACCTGCCGCAAAAGCGATGTTTGAGATAATATCAAACACACTCTCTTTCGAGATACAACATTCCCCAATGGTTGTCAAAAAGATGTTTGAAATCTTGGATATTAAAACCGCATATTTTTCGGAGACTGCCAAATATTCATCTACAATTACAGTTGTCGGAGACAGGAAAGTCGAATTGAAGAAAGAAATATTTGACTTCATTAAGAAGTATTTATTTGAGTGTCCATCAATAATGGTTAAAATTATTATTGAAAAGAATACTGATATTAAACCAACAAATGTCATTGGTTGTGGTGGAAATACGATTGTCTATTTTGAAGATGATGCTGGTTATGACCAGTTTCTTCAAATTTTTCAAACAATTCCAAATTTCATCCAATTCATTCCATATGATGGAAAAGCTCATCATAAGGACGTTATTCTTAGAGTATGTAATGAACAAAATCCGAATCACAAGGCGTGTCATTCTGTGAATCCAAACAAGAATGGAGGAACAATTACCATTTTAGCAATTGAAAATGTGGAAGATATTAAAACTAATATCGAAGCCGAAATTGGTAAACTGGACACATCTGCTTCAACCAGCGCGATTGACTCACTTTTAGAAGGTGATATCATTGATTCCTAATTTAAGAATTTGATCGATTCTTCATTCTTCATTCTTCATTCTTTATTATTCATTCTTCATTCTTTCTTCATTCTTCATTCTATAACCAACCACTATTACAGAGGAGGGGGGTAAGGGGGGAACTCTAAGTTCCCCCCAGAGGAGGGGGGTAAGGGGGGAACAGATAAAAAACTTTTAGTTTTTTATCTCTTGAGTCTAAAAGACATTCATCTTTTAGACTGAACTCTAAGTTCCCCCCCACCGCGGAAAAAATAAAAAAAAATTTTATAATATAAAGCAATGAGTTCTACTGTTTATAACGTCCCATATGATATAAAAACGTATAATTGTCCTTGTTGTAATAAAAATGTTCAATGTTTGAGATGGAAAGAGGGTGCGAATGGATTTAAGTGTGAAAATTGTTGGGAAACTACTCCGGAGAATTCAAACTCTATTTATGAGATGATTGCCGAGAAAATCAACTCAATTCTTAAACGATAACTGAAATAATAACTTAAAAAGAAAACGCGAATTCTTTTTAAAATGAAAACACTTGTTGAAAAATATCGGCCAAAATCAATTCAGGATGTATTCCTCGATGAAAAAAATATGAACTGCATTCAATCATTCATTGATAAGCAGAATTTCCCGAGCCTCTTATTTTATGGGCCCTCCGGAACCGGTAAAACATCGACAATTATCGCAATGGCAAAGGAAATTTATAAGGAAAAATACAATCTGATGGTTTTAGAACTTAATGCGAGTGATAATCGAAACATTCAAGTTGTCCGAAAAATAATTAAGGAGTTCGCGAGTTCAAAGACCCTATTCAATACTGGCTATAAGTTGATTATCTTGGATGAGGTGGACAGTATGACGAATGATGCGCAATTCTGTTTAAGGCGGATTATGGAAACTTATTGTAATAATGTCCGCTTTTGCTTCATCTGTAATTTCATCGGAAAAATCATCCCAGCGATTCAGTCGCGATGCTCCAAGTTCAAGTTCTCTAATTTAGAATCGACCCAAATTTCATCGCGATTGAGCGAAATCATGAAAGAAGAAGCGATTTCTATTGAACCAAATATATTGGAGATGATTATTCAATACTCGAATGGCGACATGAGGAAAATATTGAACTATATCCAATTATTCCGATATCACGCATGTAATAAGAATCCGGAGAATTATTACTCCCTTTTGCGTATTCCAAATAATGAATATATTCGGGCCTTTTTAGAAATCAAAAATCGGGATGAGGCCTATTCTTTCTTTATGATAGGATTAGAAAATGGGTATTATGATATTGAAATATTTACACAATCACTTTATAAAATACTTGTCTCGCAATTGAATGAAAATAAAATTGGGGAAGATGATTTTATTAAGTATGTTGAAAAGTTAGTCTTTATTGATAAAAATCCTAAAAAAATAATGAATTATTCTGCTTATGTCGATTTTTTTGTTCTATGATAATAATATAAATGGAACCGGCTCGGAAGTTTAAGATAATCGTCAATTCAAAAGAATGCGGGACGTGCTCAGGGCCGACGCCGAGTGCGGTTGCTAAGAAAGTGGTTAAAAAACTGTGCGGGAGTTCAAGCAAAGTGGTTAAGTTTAGCTTGAAGGAATGTAAGCGCGGATGTTATCGGGAGTGTGGGCCTTATCAGGGCCGGATGGAGAAGTTGGACAAGCCTTGTAAGCGGGACGGGAAGATGATTACGCATCGGGTGGTTTGCGGGAAGATTCGGAAAATGAGGGGGGGAGTGGTGAAGAATAACTGGGAGGACGTGGAATCTTTTAAAAAAAAAGAAGGTGATGGTGAGTTTAAACTAAGGATAATTGACTGGTCTTATCCAATTATATATTTCGGAGGAAATGATTCCTCTTTTAAATATATAATTTTTGTTGATAATATGTACCCGGGGTTTCTTGTATATATTGCACAAATAAATGAAAGTGGTACAAAAGTTCCAATAATATTCTGGTTTAGCAAACCCGATTATGATTTTATTTATAATAACGATGATTTAAAAAAAAATTTAAAAAAATTAAAAGTTTATTTGGATAATCTAAAAGATAGATATCCGCTAGATTTGAATATTAAAAAATATCTTAATGAACTTCTTGATACTATTAATGAAAAAAATGAAATAAATAAAAATGAAAGAAATAAAAATGGTGAGAATTATATGCGTAAAAGACTTTCAAGTAATAATCTTCATAATGAAATATAAATCCGAACCCTTCGTTATACAGTTTATATTTTTCAGGGCGGTCTCCAGTTTCTATATAATGATTAAATATCTTTTGTATATTTTTACATCCATTCTTATCGTAATTGATACATCCCTTCCATTTGTAATGTAATTCATACGAATGTAAATAGACCAAATTGAATAATCACATCCCAAATATAATTTTTTATCACCTATAAAATTATGTCATATATAAAAAATCACAACAAACCATATTTCTTAAACTCCGCTTTCCCCCCAAACTTTAAAACTGGTTCAAAAAATGTGAGCGCCCTCCTTGTCCCACATGCCGGTTCAGCATTCGTTAAAGAAATACTTGACTTCGCTTTCGATAAAATAAATATCAAGCCGTTCAATAAAGTCATTCTTCTCACTACCAATCACTCCACCCGCGATAATTTTCAAATGGATAACCCGATCCAGTGCATAAAACTCAACCAAATCCGAGGTATCCCAACCAGCCAACCCTTTTTCAAACGCGAACACTCCTATTTATCAATCCTTCCATATTTAGAAAAAATAGGTTATCCGTGTTCTATTATTGCGGTCGGGGAGTTTTCTATTCATCTCGTCCAGCTCATTGAGGCCGAAATGGACCGCGCCTTACTAATTGTGAATACCGACCTATTACACTGTGGGCCTAATTACCGTGTGGACTGTCCCGAAAATCCCAAAAAAACGAATCTGAATGTCATTCGCAAGATTGTCGGCTGGAAGAAGATATTTCCAAAAGAGATATGCGGATTTCCGGCGGTTCAACTATTTCTGGAAATTATCCGGCGCCAAAATTATCAATATACCGAATATATTTACACATCGAGCGATATTCAATCAAATAACCGGACTAATTCCGTAGGATATGCCGGTATCCTCTTCGATAAAAAAGAGCCCAATCTGGAATATTATAAACAGTTTCAATCTCTTCCAAAAATGACGCTTGAATCCTTTTTAAGAAGAAATGGCGACGTTCCTTCCCATAAACTTTCCGTTTTCATTCGCGACGTCGAAGGAATATTTACGACGATATACAAAGATGGAAAATTGCGTGGATGTATCGGGACATTCAATCTTCTCGGCGATTTGAATGAGACCATATCCAATAGAACAATTAAGAGCGCCCTTGAAGACGGTCGGTTCGCCCCCATTAAAAAATTGGAATTACTGAGACTAACATATAAAATAAATTTCTTGAAGAAGCCAGTCGTGAGTGGAATAAATAAGATGAAAGTCGGAACACATGGGATAACGATTCATTTTAAGGACGGTCGGAGTGCGACATACTTGGCGTCCGTATTACCAGAATCATTCGGAATAAATTCAAAGAAGAAACTGATGGATAACTTCAATACTATTCGAGATAGTCTTCAAGAGAAGTCCGGCGCATCAACGAAAAATATTGATTTTATTGAAATATATGAATGTATTGAAATATAACAAATATTTATATTTTATAAAAAATATTTATATTTGTTATATTATATATTCATGAATTCGAGTAATAGAAAACATGAAATAAGTTATGTTATTGGACATATGTTTGTTCCAGTAAATAATAAATCATTAAGAAATAGTAAAAGACAACAACAGAATAGTAATACTCTTATTACTCCTCCGAGGTATGAAGAAATTTCTACAAGAGGTATAAATATTATTACAATATCAAAACTACTTGTAGGATTGGATGTTAAAATTGCCGCGTCAATTAAAAAAAATATATTAGATATGTATAAGAAGAATATATTTATAATAATTTTATATAATGATAATGGTACACCTATTTTTATAAAGAAAATGTCTATGATAAAATTTATCAATTATTTAACAAATCCAAATACGAATGATGCAGCAATAAGAGAACCAACAGATGATATAAATAAAATTAGAGATTATAAATTATTATATAAATCAAAAAAAATTACATATATTATATATGATAAAGAATCAAAATCACAAACGAGGTTTAAAAATGTATTTTATGATATTCATCATCATTCACCAAGTATATTGAATCAGACTTTAAGTGATGTCGCTAAGACAGACTTGGAAAAGGAGATGAATGGTATATATTATTTAGATGGTCGTAAATTATCTATACCAAGAAATAAACCAGGAAGCTCTGAATGTAGTTTAAATACTTTACTTAATGTTTATGGTAGACCACTACCTCGATGCATTATACTTCTTGGTTGTAGAACATTAAGACGTATAAATGCGACTGGTACATCAAAAGGATTAGTAGCAAGTTTTACATCATTTAATGGTACTAATCTCAATTTAAGTAATAGAGTAACAAATCAGGTTAATAGTGCAGAAAGTAATGCCCCGTTGTATAGACAGCAATCAGCGGAATTACATCAAAAACAATACCAAGATAATCCTTTAAATAATAATAACACAAATTTTAATAATGAATCTTTTCGTATAGCAAATATTAAAAAGATTATTCGTAATATTCGTATTAATAATAATAATAATAATAATAATAATAATAATAATAATAATAATAATAATAATAATAATAATAATAATAATAATAATAATAATAATACTCCAACTCCAAATAATTTTGAATTTAAAATATTTAAACACACATATTCAATAAAAAAACCAAATGCAAGTGATAAAACTATAATTAAGGCATATAATAAATATATGAAAAAAAGACTTTCATTTGCAATGAATGCTTCAAGCCCAATATCAAGAATAAAAAAAAATAGTAATAGGATTGAATTGAATACTTTTATAAATGAATATTTAAAAAAAAATTCACATGCAAGTAAGAAAACTATAATTAAGGCATATGAAAAAAATATGAAGGATAGAATTAAAAACAGACTTTCATTTGCAAAGAGGAGAAAAATTAGAGAAGAAAAATTAAAAACAGACTTTCATTTGGAAGAGAGGAGAAAATGAAAAATAACTAAATATAAATCTTTGATAATAATATAAATGGAACCTGCTCGGAAGTTTAAGATTATTAATTCAAAAGAATGCTGAAAAATATAGTCGATAATGCTAGAGATAGTGCTATCAAAAACATATAAATGCTGATACAGAAGAAATAGATGATAAAAATTTAAGATGAGATAATTTTGAATAATACTATTATAATATTATAATAGTATTATATATGATTCGATTTGAAGAATTTATTGATCGTGAAGATAAAATTATTGATAATTTACAAATTCATTTTTATAATGTTATAAATAATGAATATTATAATTCCCTCTTCAATTATGGTTATATTGGTGTAGATTATGATACAATTTATTTAAAATTACAACAAGGCAAATTTGAGTTAAAAAAAGGTGATGGCGGTGATAATCTTATTCAATCCTTTTCAAATATATTAAATAAGACAAGCCTCTTAGATAATGTTCTTAATCTAAATAAGAGTCAATATAATGATTGTGCATCGCAACGATCATGTGTTAATAATAAATATACAATTTTTATCTTATTACTTATTTCAGAAATTATTTTATATTATGTAATTAATGATATATTTGTTAAGCACGCTATTCGCAGAGATGTTATTAAGAATAAGTTTTTTGTAATAGGGGCTGGTAATAATTATGACCAAATGGTACCTAATTTTTATTGCGATCATATCAATAGTAATGACAATATATATTATGATGTAATTATTTGTGAACCAGGTGGCCGTTGGGGTAGTCCAACATATGATGGATTAAATGAAATTATCAGTCGTAAAATAAATAAGGATAAACGTAAAAATATAAAAATATATGTATTAAATTTTGGGATAAATAGCACTTTTTTAGATTTATTTTATATATTATTTGCATTTCAATCAACTAATAGTCCAACATATAATCAGTGTATTATAGTAGATACGAAATTTACAGGCAAGCCATGTAGCGATCTTGTTAAAAATCGTGAATCGGAGTTAACAAATATATTTTTAATGGATCTCACAAATGTTATAAGATTAATGATTGATACTAATCAAATCGTATTTTATGATGCGGTAGGAACCAAATTTGGTTTTAATAATAGAAGTACGCAAAAATATGAATGTGGAAACATACCCCCAGATATAACGCCACCAGGTAATAATATATTAAATTATTTACCATTGGAGAATATATTAGAAAATCGTGTTAATAATCTAGAATTAATTATAGAAAATGCAAAACGTCAAAAACAAGAAGAGAAACAACGCGCCGGAAGAATGTATAGAGTTTTATCAAAAAAGAATCATAGAAAACGATCAACCAAAAAAGATATTTAATCTGTTTTATTTATTTTTTTTCCAAAAATACATTCAATTAGACAAATTCCGAAAATAATTTTTATAATTGCACTTATTTTAATTTATAAATGTGTTGAAATATAAATCTTTGATAATAATATAAATGGAACCGATGCGAAAATTTAAGATAATCATCAATTCAAAAGAATGTGGGACATGCTCTGGTCAGAACCCGAGCGCAGTCGCGAAGAAAGTTGTTAAGAAACTGTGCGGGAGTTCAAGCAAGATTGTTAAGTTTAGCTTGAAGGAATGTAAGCGTGGATGTGAGCGGGTTTGTGGGCCTTATCAGGGGCGAATGGAGAAGCTGGACCGGCCTTATAAGCGGAGCGGAAAGACTATAACACATCGGGTGATTTGCGGAAAGGTTCGGAAAATGAAAGGTGGAGCTTTGGGTAAAGATGGAGAGTTATTAAGTATGGATGATGATTTTAATCTTAATAATAGTGATAATCCTTCATTTTTTAAAGAAGAACGTATTAAAGAAACAAAAGAACAATATATTTTTTTTGATCCATCATATTCGAATTCTAATGATACCCCTAATTTATATAGATATGTTGCGATTCGAAAAAATGGAAGTATTTTTAGAAAAAAAGAGGTTATTTTTAAGGTAATTTTGGGTAGTAATATAGAGATTATCAATATTAATAAAATCGATCTATCAATATTACTAAAATTATATGAAGAAATTACTAAAAAAATTACGGAAAATGGATTAGTCGCACAATCAATATATGATGAATTAGATCATTATATAATTGGTATAACCGAAAATTTAGTAAGAAATAATAGAAATACTATTTCTAAATTAGCTTCGTTATTTAAAATTACAGAAGAAAATCCATCCGTTATAAAAGTTTTTTCATTTAAAAATAATACACAATTAATATTTTTTCATATAAGTAGTGGAAATAATACTGCTCTTCCTTATTATCAATATGTTATAATTAGAGACAAAAATAAAGGGATATCATTAAAAGAATATGAAGGTAATGATAATGTATCTAATATACGTTTTAAAGAATTTTTAAATAGAGATAATCAAGAAAACTATGATAGTTTTCAAATTTTACAAGACTTATTAGATAATATAAATAACTTAATTCAAGAACAAAGATTTCCTTCTGATTTTGCGACAACAATACGAGAAAAATTAACAGAAATATTAAAAAATAAAATGGTATCTAACTCTCTTAATGCTAATAAATTAATTAGATATTTTCGAATTAAAAATATAGATATAGCTAAACCAATAAAATATATAACTTTCGGAAGTCATACATCTAGTATGTTTGGAGATAAATATCAATTTATATTTTTTCATATAATTAATCGAAATAGTAGTTCTTTTTATTATCAATATGTAATAATTAGAGATGACAGTAAACATATATCATTAAAAGAATATAACGGGACAGATCATGTATTTGATATAAATTTTGAAGAATTTATACAAGACCACAATAATTTTGAAATTTTACAAGAATTGTTAGATAATATAAATCAATTAATTAAAGAACACAAAGTTCCTGATAATTTTGCGACAACAATACGAGATAAATTAACAGAAATATTAAGAAATAAAATGGTATCTAACTCTGAAAATGCTAATAAGTTAATTCCATATTTTAATATTGAACAGGAATCAAATACTGCTATAACTGTATATGAATTTGGAAGTCATACATCTCGTGTGCTTGGAGATAAATATCAATTTATATTTTTTCATATAATTAATCGAAATCGTAGTTCTTTTTATTATCAATATGTAATAATTAGAGATGACAGTAAACATATATCATTAAAAGAATATAACGGGACAGATCATGTATTTGATATAAATTTTGAAGAATTTATACAAGACCACAATAATTTTGAAATTTTACAAGAATTGTTAGATAATATAAATAAATTAATTAAAGAACACAAAGTTCCTGATAATTTTGCGACAACAATACGAGAAAAATTAACAGAAATATTAAGAAATAAAATGGTATCTAACTCTGAAAATGCTAATAAGTTAATTCCATATTTTAATATTGAAGGGGAATCAAATACTGATATAACGGTATATGAATTTGGAAGTCATACATCTATTGTGTTTGGAGATAAATATCAATTTATATTTTTTAATATAATTAATCGAAATAATGGTCCTTCTTATTATCAATATGTTATAATTAGAGATCATAGGAAAAGAATATCATTAAAACAATATAATGGGACAGATAGTGTATCTAATATAACTTTTGAAGAGATATTAGAAAATGAAAATAGGGAGGGTTATATTATTTTAGAAAAATTATATAAAGATATAAAATCAATTCGTAATCAAAGACCCCGTTCTAATTTTGCAACAACAATACGAGAAGAATTAGGAAGATATATATATGGAGATAAACTTGATGAAAATTTAAAATCAGACGATTTTAAAATTAAACTAATAAATAATTCTATGTTAAATATAAATTCAAATATTAAAAATATAAATATTAAAGAAATTAATGGTATTAAATATATATTTTTTTGTTCTCCAATAAGATTACTTGATATTATTCATGTGTATATTTCACATATGGATCATACTATTGAAAAATATAGTCAATTTGTAAATAATGACAAATATTATATGTTTGTTGTATTTTTAAATGAAAAGGGTATTAATTTTTATCAATTAATAGATTACAAAAATACTCCACTTATTATACATATTGATATAAATATTATAAGTATGAACGCAATGGTTAAACTATTAGAATATTTATATAAAGAAATTAATTTAATGTACGACAATACTAACGGGTACGACAATACTAACGGTACCAGCATTAATAGTTTTTGTTTGAAGATGTTAAATAGTTTGGAAGAATATATTCTTAAAATATTAAGTAAAGAAAGAGATTTAAAACTTTTAAGAAGTAGATATTTTTATATTTCTGAAAAAGAAGTAGAAAATAAAAATCATTTTAAAATAATATTAATGAATGATAAAACATATATTTTTTTTTATAGATGTAAAGGTAATCGAATATTATACCAATCACCTGAATATATATTATATAAATATGTAATTATTATTAATGATGGGAATATTGATTTTTATAAAATTAAAGGAAAAACAGATAACTATTCAGTTTTTATTAGAATATTTATTAAAATTGAAGTACAAGATTTACTTGACAATATAGATAGATTATTATTAGGAATATTATATGGTCATTTATTAAAATATATTGAACATATTGAACCTGGTAATATTTCTAAAAAAATTAAAAAAGATATTCAAAAATTATTAAACTTATTTAAGTTAGATTTCTTGAAGATTAATGAATATTACGAATTTATTGAATATTTTAATAAAGTATTAACAAGTAATATACACGGAAATCGGATTACAATTAATGGTAGACCTATTAATTTAACATATAATGGAACTTTTGATTTTGATTTTTTAGGAAATAAAAGGAATAATGAAATATTTCAAAATATTCTAGATAAATTATTAAAAATGCAAGATATTAGAAAAAATAATAATAATCATCAAAAATTTTATTTTAAACCACATATAAAAGCAATTGTAAATAATAAATTAACCATGAGTAATATTATATTAAATGACAATGCTAATCAAAGAATTGTAGCTTCTCAATAATATAATTATCTAACCAAAATCTTAGTTATACAGTTTATATATGAATTTGTCATATATAAATTCTAGAACTATAAATCACGACTCGATTTATAGTTTTATATTAAAACTTTTAGTATATAACAAAATAAATGATAATTAATCAAGAAAAGAAGCGCGGTCGCAAGAAAAAGGCCATTGACCCCCCTCCCCCACAAAAATCCCCTGAGCAATCAAACACTGGCTATTACGAATCCACTTTCCTAACTAACCGCGAAAAAGCCCGAATGAAAAAATACGGAATAATCGGTTATGAACTAATTGTCGAAATATTCAATAATATATGCCTCGTAAAAAACATTCCGAACCTCCTCATCCACGGAGAGAGTGGCTCCGGAAAATCCTATCTTACAAATTACCTTCTTCACGAACTATTCAAGTCCCATTTTAAAGAGCGTGTGTTGTATATGAGTATCCATGAAGAGCGTGGTATATCGACCATTCGCGACAAAATAAAAGCATTCTCCAATATCCAAGTAAAAGAATATAGTGATGTCCCCAGCGTTAAAGTCATAATCTTTGACCAAGCGGAGTATATCTCATTAGATGCGCAGAACGCCCTTCGTCGAATCATTGAGACCTCTAACAATATAACTCGCTTCATATTTATCACGCAAAATACTCGTGCCATTATTGACCCCCTCCTCTCCCGCTGTATCCACTTGAACTTGAATACAAGCATTCAGAAAAGCCGGATAGATCGCTATGTACAACTATTTCCGGTAATTCCCCCCGCAAAAATAAGAGATATTTGCGAAATATATAATAATTTCGGTCGTGAAATTCACGAGATGGAGCTTTTAGAAATAACCGAAGATTCTGTGTCTCCCACAGAGAATATAATTTCGAATGAAGATTGCGACTCTTTAATTCGTCTATTCAACAATCCAGATTCTAAAATGGAAGATTTTATCCAGTTCATTAATTGCCACATGCGCAATGTTAATATTGGAATTTCATTAAAGAAAATATACAGTTGCTTTCGGAAGTGTAGTTATTATTTTTTAGACTATGAGATGAATTCTAATAATGATTCGAATGAAAACTTATTCCTCCTGAACCTTTTCATGAAATGTAAAAACAATATAGAAAAAACATAATATATATAATATATACTATAAAATGACTATTTTCGCTTTAAAAGAATATAATGAATGGGTTGCAGTCGATTTAAAAGCCGGTCTCTTTTACAAAATTGAATCGCTTCCGGATTCTCAACTGGACCCATACGATTCAATTGAAATCTCCGGGGATTCAACCGAATTAACCGCACCCACAGACCTCTTATTAAAAAAATACAATTTCTTAAAATTTGGTGGTTGTAAAACGGCCACAAGGAAGTCATCCTTTTCAAAAAAGATATTTGGAATCATTGATTACACAAATAAAGTCCAGTATGGAAAAAAAGATAATAAATTCATAACACTATTTAGACCCCTCTCTTTTTCAACAGAGAATCCCCTTCTTATAAAAACAAATTCCCGTCTAAATAATAATGTTTACGCCTTTGCCGAGAATGATTCGAGTGCGGATATGTTGAAATGTGTATCCGTTTGTGGAAATGTGGGAGTCGAGCAACTTGATATAATGTCTCCCTTTTATTCCACTGATACAGTCCCTAAGCGCTGGAAGTCGCCGATTCCTACAATTATAAATACAGGTTCCATTGATATGACTGAAAAATCCGTATTTTCGATTGATGGGGATTCCACATTGGACGTTGATGATGCCGTCCATTATGAATACGCTGACGGTTTTCATTGGGTCGGTGTTCACATCGCGGATGTTTCGAGCGTTCTCTATTCAATGGATGAAGCGACACGCCAGACATTTTTAGAGCAGATGGCGACTAATACTTCATCAATATATCCGGATGGAGTTAATAAAATAGATATGATTTCGCGAGAGGTTGGTGAAAATCAGTGTAGCTTGATAGAAGGCGCCATAAGGAATGTTGTATCAATTATCTTCCAGTTCGACGAATCATATGGACTCGTTGGTTCCAAACTGATACACGCGCAGATTATAAATCGGAGGAAGATGACTTATAAAAGCGTGGACCGCATTTTTACAAATAAGAGGCTAGAAGATTTACCGGAAAATCGCGACATTTATATGGTTCGATTGATTATGGATAAGCAGACCACGCACATAACATCAGGTCAAGAATATGGGGATATTCCTGATGAGTGTATCAGTCGTGCAATGGTTGCAAAGCTGATGATTCTTTACAACACTCATATTGCGAAGTATTTGTATGAGGCGAACCCGCTAAGTATAATGCGTGTCCATTATCAGTCGGAAGAGGATTCAACCCAAGAGGACTCTCTCCCACCAGATGTTTTATCAATCATTCAAAGAATGAAATCGTATAAGGGTTATTATAGGGTATCTGGTGATTGTGCGCCAGAGGAAGCGATTCATTCATCATTGGGACTAACTTATTACACGCACGCTACTTCCCCCATAAGACGATTCGTCGATTTATGGAATCAGATTTGCCTGAAAAATGCAATTCTAGCGGCAGATTTCAATATTCGGGACCATATTCATTCCATTAATTGGAAGAATATGATAATAAAGAGGGCTTATGAGCAGATGAATCTTGTAAGCATATTTCACACACAGAAAAATAATCAATTGGATTCATCATATGAAGGCATTATTATTGGAATTGATGACGATTCCATAAAAATATATATTAAAAAATTGAACCGGATATTCCTGTTTCGAGTGTATAATAAGGGAATGTTGAATATTTTAGATTATAATTCAACTGATAAATGGTTTGAATTTATGCGGTATGATTATTATACATTTCGATTAGAATTGTATCAAAAGATTATCTGTCGGATTTTTATAAAAACGAACCAGTATGCGTGGTCAAACAAGGTTGCAATTGAGCTATTGGAGCCATCATTCTCCAATTTTTTGCTTGGATAACATTTCTTGGATTTCTTGAAAATCATTATTTTCCGCGTTGCTTGTAAGCTGTAAGAGCATATCTCGGTATTCATCTGTCATAGATTGAATCGTCGATTCGATCAATGTTTTTTCCATCAATTTCAGTAAAATTGTGAGAACCTTCTGATTTTTTGCTTTTATAGAAAGAAGCAAAAGGATATCATGGTATGGAAGCATATATGATTGTTTGATTTCGCATTCGACTGCTTCGTCTTGTTGATAACGATTAAAAACCAAATTCAATAATAAACTCAATCCAAATGGACATGGAATCCTTGTAGAATAAGGAAATAAAATTCGAATAATTTTAAAATTATATTCACACCAAGCAAGATATAAAAGTACATCAAGTGCTTGTTGAGTCATTGATTTGATTTCAGACTCAATCAATGACTCATCGGTTAAATCAAGCAATAATTCTATTCCCGATTTTTCTTCATAACTTAATTTTTGACGACTAGCAAGATAATTGATTCTATAACGTCTGTTAATTAAAAAAGCCATTTTTATTTATAAAATATTTCAATCAAATTTATATCAATTTTTATCTTCAAAGATTCAGTTTGAATATAAATGTACTGCGCGCACATTTAGGACAGCAATATTTAGTTAGGTCCAAATGTGTCTCACATAAAATATGTCCACATTCCTTGTAAACATGAAATGGTCCCTGACATTGTAAGCAACAGTCTGTCGGCCGCAATACAGATAAAGATGCCATTCCGATGTGTTTTGTTGCGTGATGGGGGTATCCATTTGGTCCACATTTATGTGTTCCTTTCCATCTATTTGTATACAAATTTCCACAATCACTAAAACACCTTATTGGATGCTCTGTATAAATAGTTGTCATATCAAACCCGTGCTTTTCAAAAAACTGGATGAGACACTGTTTTTCATTAGATTCCATCAGCATGAAATCTTCATTTCTTTTCCGACGTTCATCAAAAAATAAGGCAATTGCTCGATTACAGGGGCCCGAAATATCGATCGGTGTATATTCATGTCTACACATTGGACATTTATTTTGATTTTGTAATGACTTGGAAAAACAACTTCTACAAAATGAATGCCCACAACCATCTGCAATTTTCACAAGCTCTTTTTTAGAAGTATCACAACAAATTGAACAATCTTCATCGGATGATACAATTTCAAAGTTGTATTGATATCCATCATTTAATATAATTAATACAGTCCATATATATACTTCAATAAATTTATCCACATTATGGAGGACACTTAGATGAAATGGTAAATCTGAACTAGTTTGGCTTACTTCAAACATTTCATCAATCGGTAATTGTAATACAATTGTAATAATTGAATGAATGAGTTCTTTATTTTCCATATATATAACACGATTATGTTCAAATAATCGAATGATAAATTGTCTTATATCCTCCGCGATTAGTTCTACAATCATTCCTCGAATAATTGATTCAAAAACAGAACGATCTTTTGGTTTTGAATGATAAGGATATCTATCATTATATGTTGATGGAATCTTTGAATGACTCATAAAATAGTTGTCCCAGATTGTCAAAATAACATCATGAATACAGTGTAATTTATGAAAATCAGATGAACTCAATTCTTTATGAACCATATGTAATACAGTCGACATAGAATCAAAACGACTGAAATGATAGCCATCTTTTCTCATTTCAGATGATTTCAGAACCATCTGGAACACTTTTGTAAGTTTATCATGTAAAAAACTCATTTTAAATAATTGAATTTATGTTCGATATTTATTCAATTTTTATAAAAATTGATGGTAAATCGAAGCAAAATTTTTGTTATAGTTGTAGAATGTTTCTTTGATTTCTAATTTAGGGGACCTCTTCTACACAAAGTTCGATTGCTTTCTCAATTTAAAAACTACCGCCCATCGCGGTCAAATATAAAGTGCTCTTGCTTATCTCAAGATTGAAAAAGACCACGGCCCTGGTAGATGAAGTTTGATTTCGAGGGACCCGCCTTCGCTCGCAGAGCCAACGCGCAGCCCTTGGGGTACATTCTTTCTTCTCGCTCTCGTAAGACCGTTTATAATTTATTAATGATGAATACACTATAATTTAATTCTTTAATACAGTTGACATAGAATCAAAATAACTAAAACGACAGCCA
>Ga0214923_10001347_pt1 | contig 35142 bp, 30 predicted proteins | sample LL1510_MetaG_FD_177993 | JGI IMG/M metagenome (GOLD analysis project Ga0214923, IMG submission 177993) | Freshwater microbial communities from Lake Lanier, Atlanta, Georgia, United States - LL-1510 | ecosystem: Environmental > Aquatic > Freshwater > Lake | place: USA: Georgia | collected...
GGAGGGGTTTTAGACTGTAACATCGGTTGATAACGGTTGGTGAAATGAAAATCACCACTCCAGCCGCCGTACTCGGCTCTTACCTTTCCCTCATTAAGCAAAACCTGAGTAGCTAACGCCGTTTGATCTACATCATTTTTTGCATTAGAAAAAATAAGATGATCCGAAGCTGTTACTTTGAAGTGAGTTGGAACAGATTCGTTCAAACTTGAAGTTTCGTTTGCAGAAAAACTAACAACGCTAAGAAGCAAAAGAAAAGCTAGGTAGCATTTCATTTCATCGCCTCTCTAGCTTTAGTAAACATCTCGTCGTGAAAACCATTAAAAGTCTCAGCAATTTCACCATTCGGTTTAATTAGAACAGAGAAAGGAAGGGTTTTGGCATCTTGATACTTCGAGAATATCTCATGTTTAGGATCAGCGATGACCGGCACTTTGAACTGATAAAGTTTAAGGGTAGGTCTAACATCGCTCGAGGTTTCAGCGGTATCGACATTAACTGTCAACACTCGTAACGGCAAAGTAGGATCATTTTTTAATTTCTCAGTAACTTGCTTGAGTTCCTGCATGCAGGGAGCGCACCACGTCGCCCAAAAGCACAGTAACAAACCTTTCGAATTGTCTTTTGCCAGCTCTTCTCCTAGAGAGACCCTTCCCCCACCTAATAACTCCCCTTGAAAACTTGGAGCTACTTTAGCAAATGAAATCGCACAGAAACTTAAAACGATAAGAGCGAATCTCACTTTTCCCCCTTGATCTAATTAATGCTGTTTTTTATTTTTGCAAACAGATCATCTAAATCGGTATTTCCAGGTTCATACAACTGCAACACCTGTTTTGAATTATCGAGCAAAACTGCTGCCGGTATCGCATTGCCATCTTCGAAGTATTGACGGTAGATTTTGTAATATTTATCTGCAACCATTGTAAAAGGTAAGTTTAAAGATTTTCCGTACTCATCGGCTACTTCTTGAGTTGCAACTTGCCCCGCAGTTTTTCCTGTAACGACATAAACAGCCACGGAAACCCTGGACTGTTGTTCTGTACTGAGTTCCGACAAGTACTTTTCTTTGAGCGCGGGCAACTCACGATTGCATTCAGCACACCAGGGCGCTGAAAAAATATAGACCGAGACTCGATTGCCCGAGGCCGGTGGATTCACAAGTTCATTGGCCCCCGCCGGCTTTAGACCGCATCGCGTTAAGACGAGGGTCAATGTGCAAAGAATCAGTACATAAAGGGTTTTTTTCATAACTCTCCAAAACCTGTTAAAAAAAACATGAAGAGTGAACTAAATCTAATCTGGGACTAAAAAGAAAATCTCTACTCTAACTGTAACTCAAAACCGTTAAGTATGCCAAAACTGACTTCTCTAACCTTAACAACTGTCAGACTAAGTTTAATATTTGACTTAAAACCCAAGCTGGGTAAAGGGTTATAGAGAAATGAATTATTAACAGGGGGTTTATTATGCAGGTAGTTAAACCGGGAAAAATTTTGATCAATAATGAATGGTGTGAGGCACAGAGCGGCAAACGATTTGACGTGATAAATCCTGCCACGGAGCAAAAAATAACAGATGTGGCGGAAGGTGATTCTGCCGATGTTGACCGTGCTGTCAAAGCCGCAAGGCAAGCCTTTGAAAAAGGACCTTGGAAAACCATGAGCGCTCGAGAGCGTGGCCGTATTCTTAATCGGGTTGCGCTCTTGCTGGATAAACACAAAGAGGAATTTGCTGAGCTTGAAACTCTAAACAATGGGAAACCCATCCATGAAACCAGAAACGCTGATCTCCCGTTATCTATTGAGACGTTTGAGTACTATGCTGGACTCGCTGATAAAATTCATGGCGATACCATTCCAGTGAATGGGAATTTCTTTAACTACACCCTACGTGAACCCGCTGGCGTTGTTGGACAAATTATTCCCTGGAATTTTCCTTTGCTAATGGCAGCCTGGAAACTAGGGCCTGCTCTGGCCACAGGATGTACCGTAATTTTAAAACCTGCAGAACAAACCCCACTGACAGCTCTGAAACTCGGCGAGATTTTAGTAGAAGCTGGACTCCCTGCTGGGGTCGTCAACATTGTTCCAGGTTTTGGACCTACAGCTGGCGCAGCGATTGTAAGCCATCCAGAAGTCGATAAAGTTGCATTTACAGGTAGCACTGAGGTTGGAAAAATCGTAATGCAGCTAGCAGGCTCAAACCTAAAGCGAGTTTCTATGGAACTCGGTGGAAAAGCACCTAATATTGTTTTTGCTGATTCCGATATCGATGCGGCCGTTAATGGAGCTATGAGAGGAATCTTCTTTAATCAAGGAGAAGTTTGTTGTGCCGGATCAAGGCTTTTCCTCGAGGAAAAAATCCACGACGACTTTCTTTCTAAATTGAAATCGAGAGTAGAGAAAATGGTTGTAGGGAACCCATTAGATCCCAAAACTCAAATGGGCGCTCAAGTTTCCGAAGAACAGTTTCGAAAAATTTTAGGCTATGTAGAAAAAGGCAAGAAAGAAGGTGCCACAGTCATTACAGGAGGAGTACCCGCTCAGCCCAAGGGTTATTTTGTTAAGCCCACAATTCTTGAGGGTGTAAACAATAATATGACAGTGGCTAGGGAAGAGATATTTGGACCGGTAGTTTGTGCTATTCCGTTCAAAAATCATGAAAACCTGGTTCATCAAGCCAACGACACCGTTTATGGACTTTCCGCAGGCATTTGGACTCGAGATATTGGAAAAGCTCATCGATTAGCGAAAGAGATCAAAGCCGGAACTATCTGGGTCAATTGCTACAACTGCTTTGATGCCGCTTCACCTTTTGGTGGGTTTAAACAAAGCGGATTTGGAAGGGAATTAGGCAAGTATGCTCTAGAGCTCTACACTCAGGTCAAGAGTGTATGGGTATCTCTAGATTAGAGAGGGAGCTAATCCCAGCGTTAAAAAATTCACTGGTATTGATCTAGCTTCTTATTTACTTTTTCGAAGTACTCATCGCCCTGACGAACATAGTTCTTAGCACGATTCCAGTACTGCTTGGCTTGCTCAAGTTGGCCTATACTCTCAAGGATATAACCATGGGTGTAGGCTTCTTTTGCCAACCGATTTAACTGCTTTTTTGATTTAGCCAATAGCTCTTTGGCATCTTCGTAAGCCGAATCTTTTTTTAACATCTCTTCGCACAAATCTCTCGCAGCATTGTAGTCTCCCTCAGAAAACTTTTCTTTTGCTTGTATCAAAAATGGCTCAAATTCTTCCTTTTGAGCTATTTTCGCGCGGTCGATAATCTGTTTGGCTTCATTCAAATATGTTTGGTCAGACTTAATGTATATTTTCCTTATGCTTTCAGCTAGCTGGATAGCTTCCTCATAGGCTCGATTATTGAGAGCCTCAACTGCTTTGGAATAAAGCTCTTTGACCTGTTTGATTTTATCTTCTTCCGGATCTCTCTCAGGGGGAACACTCTCTAAATCTCTGACTTTTGCCTCGGCGGCTTTCAAACCCTTTATCGCAACGGGGTTACGAGGATCTAAATTCAATGCTAATCTAAACGATTCCAAAGCTCGATCAAATTCTCCTTGTTTGAGATACTCAATACCATCTTCTAAATAGATCTTAAGATCCTGCGTCTCTTCATCTTTCGCTCTTTCAGCTGCCATTTGAGCTAACTTATCCCGATATCGCTTATCGAGCTGCTCAAGAAGCTCCCTAGAGTTTTTATAATATGGAAGAGACTGGTGAATCCTTGCGAGGTCCTCTTTTGCTTTTTCTAACTCTTCTTTACTTACATCTATTCTCTGAGAAACCGACGAAGCAGAATTGTAAGAGCCCTCTATTCTACGTTGCATCTCATCTGATAAATCATAAAAATCCTTTGGAATCTTAGGCAAAATACCTGATTTATCCTTGGGCTCGTTTAGGGCTTTTGGAGCCTCAACCTTGGGCTCTAATTTAGGTTCCGGTGCTGGAGTATTAGACTGAGAGACAACTAGGAGCCCAATGCCAACTGCTAAAAATACGACAAGAAAAATCTTAAGGGGTGATCGCTTCTGAGTAACTGGTTCTGGCTCAGCAAAAAATTCCTCTTCCTGCTGATCAGGCAGATTCGGCGGTCCACCGGAATCCTTTCTAAGCAAGCTAATTTCTTGCCTCTCCGCCTCATTCAGATAGAGCGATTTTGTAATTTCTCTCCCTGCGACCTGCACAGGCACAAGGGTTCCTGATTGTCCCGTCTCATTTAAAACAATGTCATGTATTAAAAATTTGATCTTTGTTTGACCAAACTCGATCACATCGTAACTGCTCAAGGGATGCTCTAATATTCTCACTCCATTGACACGAGTACCATTGTGACTATTGAGATCGATAATTCGATAGCCGTTACCAAATCGAATTATTTTTGCGTGGACCCGGGATAGCTTGTGATCATTGATAACTACATCAGCCTTCGAGCTACGCCCAAAGCTAAGCTCAAAGGATTGCAGAGGGATCTCTTCTCCTTGTCGAGGACCCTCAGTGATTATTACCTTAGCCACAAGGGGTTTTCCAAAGGTTTCAGTCTTCTCTTTTAAGGCTAGGTTTCCTGAACTGACGACTGTTGCCACGGGTTGCGCCAGAGGCTCATTAGAATCGGGAAAATCTAAAACATTCTCCCCGGCAATTCCCTCATCTCTTTGATTTTCTTCGCTAGCTGGAGACTGGGGCTCTTCAGCCTCTTGGGGATTATTGCCATTGATGTTTCCAATAAATTGGTCATTAAAAATATCGTTATTACCGCCGTTATCTTCCGCTAAGGGCGAGTTGTCTACCGCAGGGGCAGCATTTTGCTCGGGATTATTTGAAATGACCGCTTGCTGAACTCTATCAGGCTCGACTACTTCCTCACCAAAAATAAATGCAAGCTTGAATCCCCCCAATTCGATTATCGAACCATCTTTCAGTTCACCTGTCTCTTGTTTTTTTCCATCGACTTTTAATTTCCCACCGGGCCCCATATTAGTAAAGTAGGCCGCACTTTCAGTGACCCGAACTTCAAGAGCACTTCGACTCACGTGATCTTCGTTGAGGACAAGGTCACAAAACTCGGACTTACCAACACGAAAGCTTCCTTGGTCGAAAACCTTGGATAAAACCAAATTCTCACTTTTGAAAACTTTTACTGTAATCTTCATGGCACCAACTCCGCAGCTCTTAGTTTTCGTCGTGCAAAATCGATATATCGTTCACACTCTTGGATTACACGCTTACCTTCGACATTGTCGCTTTTTATGTGAGATAGATTATCAATGGCTGCTTTAAAATGGTAGATTGAACGTTCATACTGTAACGAATTGAAATATTTGAGTCCAATTTCTCTGTTTTTTTCCGCTTCAACTTCCGACTCATGCGCAGCTAACCCGCGATAGTAAGAAGCAAGCGGATGCTGGGCCCACAAGGATATAGCCGCATCAAAATTATCTATCGCCTGATGGTAGTTTTTATTGAAATAGTCTCGTTGTCCTTTTCGGAAATACAACTCGGCCTCTTTTACGTGACTATCTTTGTTTTCCAGATTGCTGATCTCTTTTTCTGTCTTAATAAGAGGGTCCTCTAAACCAGCCATAGAGCCTGAATTACTCTGTTCGCTCAGTTCTGGGAGCGCAGAGGGTTTAAATTTTTCAGTAATCTCTTGGGTTGGTTTAGCATCCTCTTTGGAGGATGTTGAAGAATTATTGTTCATTAAATAGGCTACGCCCACAAAAATAATAAGCCCCCCATAAAGAGCAATCCGTTTCCGATCTTTTTTAGGCGGCGGCGTCATGGAATCAAGCCCGGGAACCTTCTCGCCTCTGACTCTCGGAACGGGCATATTTGCTGCACCAACATCAGGTACTCGAAACCGAAATACAAAATGTCCCAATTGAATGATGTCCCCATCGCTCAGTTTACAGCTCGTTACTTTCTCTTTATTAACAACCACTCCATTTTTGCTGTCATTATCAGTTATTACAAATTCCCCATTTTGCCTTTTCTCAATTTTGGCATGAAACCGAGAAACCGAATCGTCATTGATAACAATATCGTTTTCCTCTTCTCTTCCTAGCCGTATATCATCAATGGCCAATTCGAAAACACGGCCCCTACCTTCTCCAGCAAGTTGTTCTAGGAGTGGGGTAGTTTCCTGAGTCTCTAAAATGTCGATTGCTTTACCCATTCATTTTAACCGTAATTATAATAAAGCCGATTTCTCCATTTGAATAACGATGCCCAACTGCACTCAGACTTCGAGCAACGCCGTTCACGTCAAGGCTGGCCGTCTGACTCTCCCCTAAGCTAGACACAACTCGCTCAGCCATATCTATGACTGTCCCCGCAAACGAACCATCACGACACGCATCTCCTATATTTTGTCCCAAGGCATACTGAGGTCTCAGGCTAAACAAATCCGCTAACACTGGGCTGACGTATTTTATCTTCTTGTCTCGATCGAGAAGTAAAATTGCATCGGTAGAGGCCACACAAAACTCCTCAATAATTTTTAAATAACTTTGTTCTTCCGTCTGGGTATCGAATCCCCCTGGAACCCCTGATGGAACTTCCGAATTACCTCCACCAGCAGATTTTAAACGACTTACCGCAAAGTTAATGACTGTGGTGAGAGTCTCGAGCTCTGGAAATTTCGCTCTACAAACGATTTCAACATCGTCTCCCTTCAATGCAGAATCCAACTGCTCGCCGATTAAGCCCACCGGATAGCTAATCATCTTAAATAGGAAAAAGAATGCGCCTAAAGCCAACAGCAAGGATATCATTCCAGAAACAACAAGCGGTTCGTATATCCCAACGAGATTTTTGGGCAATTTAAAATAACCGATCACAATAGCCGTTGGAATCTTCGACTGGTTGTTCTCCGTTTCAGTAAAAGCTATTGATTCATTGCTCCCAAAGTAAGGTATGCTTTCGGCTAAGACAAAGGTGCCATCTCCGCGATCCTTGAGAGTCTCTTCCATTTGTTTCTCTAAGATATCCTCAAGAGCGAGGAGAACGTAGGGGTCATTGATTGATTTACCCAGAAATTTGGTGGGTGCAAGCACACTCTTTGTTCCCGTGTCCATGATATACACATCTAGCATGTCCTTATCAGAATCAGCCGCAGTAACCGAAAGCAACGTAGTATCGTTACTTTTGCTCAGGATTCGATAATTTTCTCTAACCACCTGTTTTAAAATCGCCTGTCCTCTTTTTAGTGATTCCCTTTTTGTTATCTCAGTTCCCCAATTTAGGATTGGAGTTACACTGAAAAAAGTAGCCATTGAGAGTGTTGCGGTTAAAATGATGGCTAGGATAAATCGATAGTCCGTAACTTTGATGATTTCATAGAACGGAAATAATAATTTCTGATCGATAAAACTAAGAAAGTTTGCACTTCTCGTCATGCTGGTGGGTTCAGGCTCTACTAATGCCTCCTCTCGAACATCAAGGAGAGGCTCGTCTAGAGGGTCTGCTTCTAAAGCAACATTTCCCTGTGTTCGATTCACTTCAAGGTTTCGTTTCAATTGCCTGTGAGTGACGTTTTTCAAAGTAAAATCTCCAACGTCCACAACGTCAGAGCTTTTTAGTAATTGTTTTTTTATAAGGAATCCGTTTACAAAGACACCATTTGAAGAGCCTGTATCTACAATTGCAGCGCGATTCCCCTTAATAACAAGCAGAGCATGATGTTTGGAAACTTTGTTCGAATCCAACACTAAATCACAGTCGGGGGCTCGACCTATTTTGTATGAGCCCTCTGCAAGATCTTTTGAGATGACGACCTTACCGTTATGTATAATCTCAATTTTCACTAGAAGACACCCTCGCAATTTAGCGAATCTCCTTCAAAAATTCCAAGGTTTTTAGATTCGTTAGAAGCCATTTCAATACAGTGGGCTGCTTTTTTTTGAGGCCAGAGTAATTTCCACGGTTTCAATGAATGGAATATTTTTGTCACGACGCCAGAGTTTGAAACAAAGACCACATCAATATTCTCCCGCATAAAAAAAGTATGAATAGAATTACAATCCGGAAAAATTAAGACATCTTTTGAAGTTAAACCTTTTTTTCCCATCAAACCAAAAAACCTCTCAAAGAAGCTTCGAGCGACTTTAACTTCAGCAACCAAAATCATTTCCCGTTTTTTTAATTTACTCGTCACCATCATCTAACTCCCAAAAAGCCAAGAATCACTGGTCCAAAAATCATGATGAACACAGCGGGCATGATAAAAAATATTAAAGGGAACAAAAGTTTTTGCGAGGCTGCAGCCCCTTTCTTTTCCGCTGTTGTAAATCTCTGCGACCGAATAAGGTCTGATTGAACCCTTAAAACATCGCCTAAACTGGAACCCATCTGATCCGCGGTCACAAGAACCGCAATGAGAGATGAGATTTCTTGCAAATCAATTCGCCAAGATAGGGTTCTCATGGCATCAGCTCGAGTCGTTCCTAGTCGGATTTCTTGCAACATACGTTCAATTTCGTTTACTAGAGGACCAGGTCTCGTTTTTTCAACGACTTTCTGTAATGCACCTATAAAATCAAGACCCGCCTCAGTTGAAAGAGTAAGAAGATCGATCACAAAAGGTAATTGTAGTTTTATTTCTTCATGACGAACTGCCCGCTCACCTGAAATCATCATGCTGGGATACACGAAACCCACAAGCATCATTCCTGCTAACATCCAGAGGGGAATCATGTTTCCCATCACTAGAAAATAAGTATAAACAGCTAGCGGAACTACGAGACCCATAAAAATTTTAAAGGCTAAAAGTTCCTCAACATCGATAACATCCTCCAGACCCGCGGAAGTGATCCGCCGTTTCATCTTTTTTCTCCAGTCTGCAAGTTTAAGTTTTCCTGAATAAGGCATTACGAGGGCACGGAATAACGGTCTAAACAACCTAAGCAGTGCAGACCCACCATTTCTCTTTCCTTGATCTAAACGATCGGCTGCAGCACTTTCCAGGGCACCGGAAAAAAGATTCCAAGACAGATAAAATGTCGCACTCCCTGTCACTCCAATGCTAATTAAAGCCAGAAGCATAGTTACCCCATCTAAAAATATGTGGGCCCCTGAGAGAGCCCCTCAAACCTCTTTTCGGAAAAAAAACTAAATAACTTGAATACTTGATGTTATGCATTATCGAGCCCCAGCCTTCCCATTTTAACACTTCGCACTGTAAACTTTGAATAGGTAAACCGAATTTGATTTTTCCATTTTGTTATTTAATTTCAATATCTTATGAGCTGTACAGTTTTTAGTGAGTGTAGATTTAGTTAGGTAATGTTACAGTACTAGTAAGAAGCTCTTTCACCTTGGAGGGGCTTCGGGCTATATGCCCCATGGAAGGGGGTGGTGTGATGTTAGGTTTACCAAATCACGAGGTGAGGTCGACATAAAATAGAACGACCTCGCCTTTTTTTATATCAAAGGCCCGACTGACTCATCATCAGTTGGGCCTTTGTTATTTTAGAATTTTAAATTGTTATGAAAAAATCTGGCGAGACGTTCTTTAAATTCAGATTTTACCACGAAAGAAATTGAAGCAGAATTAGTTACGGTCATGAGACATTCAATCTTCTCAACGTCCAAATAGGTTAAAATTTGATGAAATACAGAGTTCGAATTAACGAATCCGTCACCCACTAGAGAAACAGTCACAACATCTTCTTGCTCAAAAAATTGAATCTCTTCTTTTTGAAAATAACTTCTAATAACTGCTAGCTTTTCTTTTTCGCATAAAAACAAAACCTCGGAAGGACTCTGGCTGGCGAAACGCAAAGAAACTGGGGTGTGTTTCGTTAGCATTAAAAACTGATGAGATGAAATCTTAGCTCGAAAAAAACTAAACCCCGATTGGGTGGCCACTCCTGAAACACTCACCTTTTCCATTGGCTCCAAATTACGGTTCTGTTGCGATGAAATTTGGGTCCCCTTAGCTTCAATATTCTTACTGGATAAAATTCTGACATCGACGTTGTATTTTTTAGCAAGCTCAATACTCCGAGCTTGCATTTTGGCACCCAAACTTGCCATCTCGAGAGCCGATTCGTAATCCACTTGAGTCAAGACTTTGGCCTCGGGAACTACCCTGGGATCTGCAGAGAACAAACCCTCCACATCAGTTAAGATCTCACAACGATCAGCTTTTAAAACTGCCGCCAAAGCGACAGCCGTCGTATCTGATCCTCCCCGCCCCAAAGTGGTAATTTCCTTCTTTTCACTAACCCCCTGAAAGCCGGCAATGATGACTACTTTTCCCAAAGCTATTTCTTCGACGATTCTATTTGGCCTGATATCAACAATCTTCGCTTCAGTGTGATCATTCGTTGTTATGATTCCACTTTGGGACCCTGTAAATGAAATTGCTGGCACACCTAAATCTTGAAGTGCCATGGATAAAAGAGACATAGAAATTCTCTCGCCCGCCGTCAGGAGCATGTCCACTTCTCTAGGTGGAGGAACTTGAACGGTTTTTCCAGCCAGCTTTAACAGATGATCTGTCATGTGGCCCATGGCTGAAGCGACCACCACAACACTAGCACCACTCTTTTTTAAGTCCGCGATTCTCTTGGCGGCACTTTGAATATGTTTGGGGGTCGCTAAACTGCTTCCGCCATACTTTTGAACAACCAGCATATTTTTGAGTTAACAGGGTTTTCTAGGGTGTCAACTTATTTGGAGCTAGACTTAATAACCGAATCCCAAGCCACAGTTACAGAATCTACCAGGCTGCCATCAATGAGTTTTGTCTGACACTCGATTCTGTCTTTCTCTGCTCCGCAACGAAGATAATGATAATCAGAGACACAAGCTTGTTGAGGGCCTCTAACCGCTCCACAGGGATAAAGTGGAGCTCCACCCCCGCCTGTGGTTATGTAGGTAATCCCATCTATGACGTTGCGGTCGTAGCCATGATTATGCCCCAAGAAGACCAACTTGACCCCTAAACGTTTAAATTGAGGAACAAAGTTTTTTATAACTCCTTCATTTCCATTGTGGCCAGCCAGAACCGGAAAAGGCGGATGATGAAAAAACGGAATATATCTTTTGCCATTGGGTAAGTGTGAGAGCCAACGCAGTTGTTCTGCCGTAATTTGATTTGAATCCAAAGCGATAAAAGTGAATCCCTTAAAATCCACTGTGTAGAAAGCTTTCTCATTTTCCAACGCTTTTCGGACTACATTTTTAGTACAATGGCTTTCCTCATGGTTTCCACAAGCATGATACAAATTTTTTTTTGCGTAAAAAGTCTCGTAGATCGGAAAGACGTCGTTCCATTGACTTTCCATATCACCATTAGCCACCATATCACCCGTGTGGAAGACTGCTTCAGGACTGTCTTTTATAATCTGATTCACAATCTTTCTGTTTGTTTCTAAGTCACTCCTTGAGTCTCCAAAAACTGCAAAATCAATCTTTTTTAGTGGGGTAATTTTTGAAGTCAGTGTCATGCCACCCTTTCTATGAGTTAAGATCTCTTGATACTTAGCCTTTCCTTCGGGGGTCGCATTGTTATTTGAAGGTGGAAATAAAAAGTTTGAATTATGACAAGAAGTACAGGTTATCTCAGTTCCAGGATGTATCGCTTGCCAACTTTTTTCCAGTCCCGGAACTGCGAGAATCCGCGTGTAACCACCCACCAGCAAAAATATGAAAACTTGATTTCTGAGTTTCATTACACTCCTTAGAGAGTTAGGATGTTAAAACTTAATATGAGCAAGAATTATAAAAAATCCTTTTTTATTCGTCTAGCACTAGCATTGATTATTATGAGTTCCGGCTTGATTTGGTTAGTACGAAACCAAAGAGAATCCCTACAAAAGGTTTTAACAGTTCTTCCCAAGTTTTCGATCCAGTGCTTGATTTTTGTTATTCTGCTCGATTGCCTACAGATTTTGTTTATGGCTATTCGTTTTTGGTTGCTTTATCCGAAAGATCACCAGGCTCCATTACAAAATGTGTTTTCTGCAATGTCGATGGGTCAGACCCTAAATGCATTCTTACCAGCCCGAGCCGGAGATGTATACAAAGTTGCAGTCTTGACTCCAAAACCAGCGAGACCTGATTTTACTATCTTGACCCTTACCGGTATCCTTACCGCCGATAAACTTGTAGACCTTACTTCATTTCTAGTTTTGATTTTTGCTTTTGGGTCTTACAAAGAAAGCAGTAATTCTTTAACTTTGTTTGGACCCAACAGTTGGAAGTGGATCCTACTTATCATCGCTACCCTTCTGATTTTTTGGCCAATTTTAATCAAAAAACATTGGGTCAAGGTTAAAGTTTGGTTATTTGATTTTTTCAAGGGATTTAAAAATCTATTGTCCCCTAAACAACTCTTTTTTTCTCTGGGTTTTGCAGTTCTCGTATGGATTGTAGAAGCGAAAGCGCTGCAACAGTTAAGCCTCTATCAAAACTATGCTTTGAGCTTAACTCAGTGTTTTTTTGTTCTCACTGTTTTGAACTTAGCTATCGCGGTACCAATCTCAGTAGCTAATATTGGCCCGTTTGAGGCCTCGATTGCGTTTGCTCTTAAAAAGTTAGGTATGCCATTAGAATCTGCTCTCGCTATTGCAACAGTTCATCATGGACTCCAAGTTTTATCCTACGTCATTACCGGTGGCGTGGGTTGGCTTTTCAATCGAATTAAGTCTTTTGCGGGGGCTTAAACTTGTAGAGTGCGATAGCCTCCAATCTCTGGACAGAGTGATCCACAATTGGCGCAGGATAATTTCGATTCATCAGATCCTGGGGAGGTTCATGGATAAGCTTTGTCGGACAATCTTTCAGCTCAGGAATATACCGCTTGATATAAACTCCATCGGGATCAAACTTCTGGCTCTGTAAATACGGATTAAAGACTCGGAAATAGGGTTGCGGATCACAACCTGTAGAAGCTGCCCATTGCCATCCCCCGTTGTTGGGTGCTAGGTCGCCATCGAGCAATTTTTCCATAAAATATTGCTCGCCCCAACGCCAATCAATATGAAGATCTTTTGTTAAAAACGAAGCTACTATCATTCTTACTCTGTTATGCATCCAACCCGTTTCATTAAGTTCGCGCATGCCCGCATCCACTATAGGAAAACCGGTTCGCCCCTCTTTCCAGGCTTTGAACCAGTTCGTATTATTCTTCCAAGCAATGTCTTTATATAACGGATTAAAAGATTCTCTCTCGACCCTAGGGTTTCTAGCCAGAATGTAGTAATAAAATTCTCTCCAAATAAGTTCTGAAACGAACTTTGCTTCTCCGTCATTCCATTGATTAAGATTCTGCAACCGCATCTCTCGAATCACTTGAGAAGTCGTAAGAGACCCATTTTTGAAAAAGAGAGAGAACCGGCTCGTTCCAGCTAAAGAAGGAATGTCTCTCGTCGACCCATAGTTTTTTACTTTGGGCTTGAAAACATGAAGAGCTTTCATCGCTTCGGCCCCACCCGATTCGGGAATTTTAATATTAACTTTTCCCCGATTTTCAGTTGAATAACGCTCAAGCTGATCTTCTAACTTTACTGTTCCCCCCAAAAGACGGTCCCAGGTAAGATTGAAAGGAACTAACTTCGGGGCTCGAAGTCTATTTTGAACCTCTTCAGTTGCGAACTTCTCAATCCATCGTTTTTTAAAGGGGGTAAAAACTTGATAAGTTGCAGAAGGATCCTCTCCTTTGTAAATTTCATGGGGTTCAATAATTAAGTGGTCACGTTCAGTTAGGACACTCACACCCTGTTTTTTGAACCACTGAGCCATCTCTCCATCTCGGCTCACAGCAAAAGGTTCGTAATCTCGATTCCACGAAACTGTTTTTGGAATTGATAAGCCAGCTTTGGTTAACAGATCAAAAAGTTGTTGGTAGGCGACTTTAGGTCCCACATCCAGAACTAGCAACTGCCCCCCACGTTGGGTTAGGTCATCTCTTAAATGCTGCATAGTCTCTAGAAAAAACTGGAATCGATTCACCGAAAAGTCGGGTCGAGAGAGAAACTTATGATCAAAACAAAAGAGGCCAAGAACTCGCCCCTGATGTTCTTTAAGATTGGCGGCCAGAGCTGGGTTCCCATCCAATCTGAGGTCCCGTCTAAACCAATGAATGCCGTAGCTGTCTAATTTCATAAGATTTCTCTTTTTTTCTACTGAAAATCGACCATAATATGGACCCATTTGGTTTTCAATGAAAGGGTTCAATTATGAAGATCTTAGTGACTGGCGGAACAGGTTTTGTAGGACATTCTTTAGTTAGAAAGTTAATTGAAGCCAATCATAAGGTTGTTTTGTTAACCAGGAACCCTGAAAGTACAAAAAGTAAGACTTCCGAGCCTGCAGAGGTCTACGGATGGGAACCTGAGACAACCACCCCGCCAAAAGAAGCCTACAACGGCATCGATGCGATTGTTCATTTAGCTGGAGAATCGATAGCTGCGGGCCGATGGACTGCAAAACAGAAAAAGAAAATTTTAGACTCTCGCGTTTTAAGTACGCGTAATTTACTTAAAGGAGTAGTTGAATCTGGAGCCAAACCCAAAGTCATCGTATCGGCATCAGCTATCGGAATTTATGGAGACCGAGGCAATCAGTCGCTTTCCGAAACCTCCGCACAAGGTATTGGGTTTCTGGCAGATGTTTGTCGAGCTTGGGAGAAAGAGAGCCAATATCCTGGCCTTGAATCGATTAGAAAAGTTAACTTAAGAATTGGTATTGTCCTTGAAAAAGGTGGCGGAGCGCTTCAAAAATTGCTTCCTATTTTTAAATTAGGTGGTGGCGGGCCCGTCGGAAATGGAAAGCAGTGGATGAGCTGGATTCATAGAGAAGACCTCGTTGAAATGATATTGTACTCATTAACTCATGAAAATGTTTCGGGAGCTGTGAACGCCGTAGCCCCCAGCCCATCGACGAATGCTGAGTTTTCAAAAGCCCTTGGAAAAGCACTGCATAGGCCTGCCTTTATGCCAGCTCCCGCGATAGCGCTGAAAATAGCGATGGGGGAAATGTCGGAGTTGGTCTTGGCAAGTCAAAAAGTAGAGGCCAAAAAAATTACAGATGCCGGTTTCGTATTTAAGTTTCCGCAAATTCAAGAAGCCCTAAACGATATCTGTAAAAAAAAACACTGAACGAGAGACAATTAGAGTTTGTTCAATGGATTCCCGCTGATCTCGATAGAGTATTTTCTTATTTCTCGGCTGCTTCCAACTTAGAAAAGATCACACCGCCTTGGCTCCACTTTAGAATTATTGGACAGAGTACACCAGAAATCCAAAAAGGCACTCTCATTGATTATCGCCTAAGAATTCGTGGAGTGCCCATTCAATGGAGGACTTTAATCGCTGAATGGAATCCCAAAAACAGCTTTGTAGATACTCAACTGAAAGGCCCTTATAAACTTTGGCATCATACCCACACGTTCATTGAAAAAGATGGCGGAGTTTTAATGACTGACACTGTCAGATATGAGGTTCCTTTTGGAACTCTCGGAGACTTAATCGCTGGCAACTATGTAAAAAAAGATGTCACAAAAATATTTAACTATCGAAAAGAAGTTATTTCGAAGACTTTTTGCGCTTAGCACTTTTTTTTGAAAGCATTTTCTTTGCATGCATCCATGCATATTCCAGCTCTTGAGATGTGCAGTCGGAAAGCGCTTTACCCTCAGCTTTTTTTTCTTTTTCAATTGTTTCTAATCTCAGTTTGAATTTAGCCGCCGACTTTCTCAGACTGGCTTCAGCATCAATATGGCAATGTCGTGCCAGACTGGTTAATGCAAAAAGCAAATCTCCTAACTCTTCCTCCACAGAAATCGGTGAGTTTTCGGCTATAGCATTCTGCAACTCTTTTAACTCCTCTTTTACTTTGGTCATCGCCTGTTTTTCATTATTCCAATCAAATCCAACACTGCTTGCAATTTCTCCATATCGCTGCGAGAGCTGAAGAGCAGGCAACCCCTTGGGTGTTCCTTCAAGCAAACTGCGCTTGGGTTTCTCTTTTTGCTTTAAAGCAGTCCAGTTTTTCATATGGGATTTGTAATCTAAAACCTTTTCCTTAGCGTAAATATGGGGGTGCCTACGAATCATTTTGTCGGAAATATATTTAGCAACATCTTCAAAATCGAAAACATTTTTTTCAGAAGCTATTTCTGAATGAAGAGCCACCTGCAGTAAAACATCTCCTAACTCTTCTTTAAGAGAGTTCTTGTTTTTTGAATGTATCGCATCTACAGCCTCGTAGGCTTCTTCCAAAAGATACTTGGCCAGAGATTGATGAGTCTGTTTTCTATCCCAAGGACACTGAGTTCTTAAATCATTTACAACTTTCAATAGCTTTTCAGTTTCTTTTAATTTTTTCATTTTTCTCCAATAATATCGCAATCTAAATTCCTTACTCTTTGGAGTCAAAAGACTTTAGCCTTGATTTGAAATCGGATATAGGCTCTTATGAGGCAGTTGCTATAGATGGGGGTTTGAGATGCAGATTCACAAATGGCCTTTAATAGTTGTTACACTTTTTTCCCTTTCGTTACGTGCTGATTATTCGGATAAGCTAAGACCCTATTATCAAGAGGCTCTGAACAGAAACCTTCCGGGCGCATTTTTCTTGGATCTATTTGCTATCGATGCGTGGATCGATGTTCAGCAGTCAAATTCTGGAGCGCATTATCTACCCGGCTATTTGGCTGGGGGAACGATTTACCATGACTCTGTCACTATACCCCTTAAAGATTGGAAACGAACAGACTTTGCCACTTTTTACAACGAACTTTTCCATGCTTGGTGGGGAAATGCGTTTTTAAAGTCTGAGAAGTTTGCTCAAGAGCGAACTGTTCTCTTGAATGATCCGGAACTCCAAGCAAAATACCGAAGAGCAAACCCATCGTCACCGACTCTAGCGCAGGAAGAGGCCTACTCTGAGACTGTTTCCTTTTTAGCTTTTCAAATCTACCGTGGTTCCATTTCGGACGTTGAAAAACTTTACTATCAACCTAATATGACGGTAGCAGCAGTTAGCCACAGCGACCGTCCCGGATACACTCTCGAAGCTGAATCTATTTTTCCTGATGAGGAAGAATATGATTGGTTATTTCAAAAACTTTTTCACCGGAGTGCGCCTAAGAAAGCAGATTTACCTTAGATTAACATTGAAGGGCAGTGATAATTGGAGCGGGACACGGGGCTCGAACCCGCGACCTTCTCCTTGGCAAGGAGACGCTCTAGCCAACTGAGCTAGTCCCGCAACTGTTAGAACGAACGGACAACCTAATGGGTTTTGTCTTTCTTGGCAAGGCCCCTAAGAAGGTATAGCAATATAATGGCTAGACAACTAATCGAATACAATCACCAAACGCAAATATTCACATAATTTCAAATATTTACAATCGTCTCACTCTCTGTCTATCACTTATGTAAAACTGTCTAAAAGCTTTCCGGCGCGAACCTTAAAAATATTAAGGGATGGGCGAATTCCTGATGAGTTTAAATGCATACCTGAAGTCATCAGACTTATTGGATTCCAAAATGAGGCTTTAGCCATCTCGGCCCTCCCATTGCATCTTTTAATTGGTAGGGGAAGAATTATGAGGAGACGGGGGACATGCTTTACGTTGCGTTTTTGGTGCTGCCTCGTATTTTTATCGCTATATCCCTCGTTATATTTGTTCGCTTCAGTTCAAGATGGAACTCCACATAATAACCCTCCTATTGGAGTTCCTGAATCCCAAAACCCGGTTGATAATAAAAATGTCATCATTGGAGCCGTAGATTCGATTAAGAATACTCAAAAGGAATTACAGCAAACTGCAGATTCAATCGAAGGAATCAGGAAAGAAATAAGTAATGCAAAAACTCAAGAAGACAAAAAACGCCTCGAGCAAGAACTAGATAATACAATAAAAACTTATGATGACTTGGTCAACCGAGCTAAAACGGAATTTGATGCTCTTAACAAATTGACCGAAGAGAGAGCTTCCGTGGACCCCTCACAAAGGCCTGAGATAGAAAAAATAAATAAAGAACTTAAACCTATATTCGACCAATTCGATAAAAAAAGAAACTTAACCGATGAACTCAAAGACTTAAAATCCCAACTAGATAAGGCTAGAACTTCCGGCGATCCTTCAACCCTTAAAAAGATCGAAGACAAAATTAAAGAAATTCAGGGTAAAATCAAAAGCCACTTTGAGAGCGGCGAGAAAATTGGAAGTTCCTTAAATTACTCTTATGAAAATGCGTCAAAAGAGCTTAAAACCATCGAGGACCAACTATCAAAGCTCAAATTACCACCGCAAATTTCGCCGGGAACCAAGACAGCAGATTTGATTCCACCACCCAATAATCCAAACCCACAGCAAACCGTCCCTACACCAAAACCCGCTCCCTCAGTTGCCCTCCAAACAAATTCATTCGCACCAACGCCATCCATACCAAATCCCAATCCTGGAACTGAAACACCCACGACAACTCCTCCAACAGGGCACACGTTTCCCAACAACCCGATGACGAATTCAAATCCAGTAATAAGTACTGGACCAGATTTCGGTACTCCGACTTCTTCAGTTACTTCAGTTACCGCAGTTCCCTCGGAATCAGTTACTCCATCCACAATTACGAACACAACTTTCTCTCCAATACCCGCCGAATCGAGAGCCGTTGAATCATCGAGATCCCCTGGTAGCTCTATACCAGTCCTACCTCCATCGGCAGAAGTAGCCACTCAAACGACACAATCTCCCTCACCCACAACACCCCTAACTTCGCCGACTGATTCAACTCCCATCGTTATCTCAACTCCGCCAACGAAGTCCACCATCGGCACAGATCTGGCGGTTTCGAATCCAACTCCTCCGACGGTGTCTATGACAGCACCTGGACCGATGACTGTTAATCCCGAAACTAAGACCAACACCCCCACTGAAGCACCCAGGGCCCTAAAAGACCCTCTAAATCTGGCCCCGACAGATCAGAACCCCAAATCCGATTTGGATTCAATAAGTGTAGATATTCCCAAGCCCTCAAGTGGAAGCTCAGATAATCGCTATTTTAGTCAAATGAAAGAAACATCCAATCGCACAGACAGTGACGTTGGGACAATAGGCTCTCCAGGAACTGATGATAGTGTGACTCGAATACTGAGTGAAGTCGGCAGAATGGGCCCCACTGAGAAGAAGCCATCCTACATCACCGAGCTTTTGAAAGGAGGAAAACTGCCTCCAAAACCTTCAGAATCTCCTAGGGGACTTGCTTCTCTTGCTAAAAAGTCCTCGCCTCAGAAGACACCCCAGCAAAAAACTAAACCACAAACCCTATTAGGAATGCTCTTTGCCTGGCTGGGGCTCTAAAAGACCAAGAACTATCCAGTATTAGCTCTCGTCGGATTTTTGAAATATGAAAACCCTTAGATCCAATAAGTTACATTCACCTTCAAACCTGTCAAATTCTCAATATCCGTGTCGATGAAAACAACACATTTCTTGGTTGTTTTCGACCATAAAGTTTACAGTAACAAGCCTTACTTTTTGGATACACTTTTTCACATTGTGGTTTCAACAGTTTAAGACTGTCTTAGCTTATCGGTCTCACCTTTGCACCTTTAAGTAGCTGCATCAATAAATTAACTGGTCCTTTGGCCAGTTTGGGGTGAGTAGAATGCAAATGGCTACGAGACAAAGAACAGCTTGGGTGGGTCTGTTTGGCCTGATAGTCTCTTTGTTTCTTAGCTTCACGGCTTTAGCAGACGAGGGGCACGATGAGGCCACTACCCAAAGTTCGTCTAGATTTGTTGGAAGCGACCTACATAATTGGTCCGTCTCACTTTTATCTCAGCTCGATGAAAGAGGTAAACAAATTCGAGAGGGACTTGAAACTAAACAAATAATATTTAACGGAGAGGTTTTCCTTACAACACCAAACGCAACTGAAGAGTTTGTATGTGGCATAAGTTCGCTTAATAACCGTGTTGAATTACTCAGCAAAGCCAGGGAATTTATTAATGCGATCAATAAACTATCAAACGTACCCGACCAGGATAAAGAAGAAGTTGCAAACATCAAACAGAGGCTAGAAAAAGCGGTGGCGGAGTTTGTAAAAGTTGACGAGCAGAAAAAGCAAAGAGCCAAGTTGGAATTTACCCGCTTGAAAGATGAGATTCAGAAGGAATTACCCGCCTTTCAGCGGCAAGAAATCAAGACACCGCTTACCAATCGATTAAAGGACCTACTTGGTCAAATTAAAGAAATACCAGATTTATCTGTGGAAGACAGTGCTGAACGCTCACAACTAATTTCAAAAATTACGTCACATATTAATTCGGCGGAGAAGGTTCAAAGTCAAGCGGTTCACTCCAAAGAGAAAGTCGACTCTGATCCCTCCAATCTAAATCAAATTCTCGATCCGTTTCGACCTCTGCCCAAGGCAGACAATAAAGAGCTGGAGAATCTAGCATTCGGAATTGATTTAGAATTGCAATTAAGGGGTTTTAATTCAATTGAGGATGCCTTGGCAAATAAGTATCAATTAAATTTTGCATCGACACCAAACTGGGCTGCAACGCTATCAAAACTTCAATCTTTTCTTTCTCAGCTTGATAAAATTGGGCCCCTTTCCGAAAAAGATCTCGAGCTCCGATCGGAATTAAAGGAAAAGCTCACAAAAAAAATTGAAGATGTAAAAACATTTATGAAAGAATCAATCTCAGCCAATACCCTGATAGCAAAACACAACGAGAAAAACAAACCCACATCTCCTGAAATACAGCCTTCTCTCCCTCCAGAAAAAATTTCCGAATTAGAGAACAAACTTAGCGAAACAGAAAAGGAGACTAAAAAAATTGAGAGCCATCTAAGAAATGAGAAGGATCTAGGGGTCAATCTTGAATTAGAGTATCGTCTCAATTTAGAAAGGCTAGAGAATTATAGAAGATCATTAGAATCGCAAATTAATGAAGCAAGGAATGCTACTCCCAACCCGCCACCTCCGATTTTAAACCGAGTTGAGAATGAATCAACCGCTCAATCTCTCTCACCCGAAATCCCAGTTAGGGCATCAAACGAGTTAAACCAGCCCTCTCCTCAACTTTCTAACAGTACCAATGCGGCAAAACCCAATGAGGCAAGCGCAGCGGGCCCTGCAAAAAGCCCCAATAATTTAAGCAATAATAATTCTGCTCAAAAATCCACGAACCAACTGCCCTCGTATGATACTGAATTCCCAAATAACGGGAACAAAACAGCTTCACGCATTTCCGCACTGAATGAACCAGTAATCGCAAGGAATCTAAGTAGCACCGATACATCGACTTCTAAAAATAGTAATTCTTTGAATCGTGGACAATCGGCTAATGAAATACTTAGGAATCGAAACTCTAGCATCACAGATGAGAATCTATTTAATCAGGCAGGTTCAAAAACAAAAAACATCGCCGGCACTGCCAATAACCAGAATTCGATAAAGAATGGGGAAATGATTTCACAGAAATCAACGATTAACGAGAATTCCAATCTGACTTTTGGAAAAAGTGGTTCACAAATGGTCTGGGGAGGAGGCATTCAATTGTCCAGTGCCCCAAACGATAACTCATTGGCTAATTCCTCAAACAACAAATCAGCTGTCACTAACTCTGCTGTAAACAGTAATGATTTGTCGATTGGTAGCAAAAATCAACTTGGTGATTACCAGGCAAAAGACATTGAGCAGTTTGAATCCGGACTAAGCGACGATAGCTTCAGTCTTAGGAAGACATCCAAAAAAGGGTTCGTTACTGGCAATGGCAAACGCAGACAGAATGAAAGTGGCGCACAAACTAGTTTACCTTCTTCTACCGAAACTGTTTTTACTAGCTCCTATGTTACTGAAGAAAAAAAATCGGCCAATAAAATCGCTGATAGTTCTTATATTAAAAACCCCGATGGAACCTTTTCTAAAGCTCCTCAAAACGGAGAAAACCTAACCGATGCAAGCCGTCGGCTAATTTTTAAAGCTGAACAAGGAATCCCAAGCACAGTAAATTCCACTCAAGAAGGCACTGATAAACTCTTAGCCAACATAAATGTAGAACCTGAGTTTCAGTTAGATCTTAGTAGCAACGATGAAAACCCAAGTAAGAGCCTCTTGGATATCACAGGACTCAAGACAACTATCGATTCCATTGGAAAGTTTTTAGAGGAGCTCTATCCTGCTAGTCGAACACAAAAACAATCGGAAATAAGTAAGCTACTAAAACAACAAAATAGTTTAACTCCAAAAATCGGACGGGTTTTATCGCAAACACGAAATGAGAAACTACCCCCAGAGCCCCAGCCCATCGTAGCCCCTGAAAATGAGACTCAATCCAGAACCGGTCTTCTAAACCGCTTCCTTGCTTGGGTTGGTTTTAATTAGCAGGATTCAAATAGAATGGATACGCTGCAACTTCGGTCACCACTGGAGCCTCCGGTTTTGGGAAGGTCCAACTTTTAATTCGGCTCGCGATACAACCTTCAAGTCCGGTATCGCCGATGGTGCTTTCTTTAACACCGACAGTAGAGACTATCCCATCCGGCTTAATAGAAAATGACATGACAACCTTTCCCGAAAGCTTGGGATTTCTTTGAAGTGCGGAATCATAACAAGCTCGTATTTCTGCTCGATGCCTTTGAACAACCGCATTAATTAAATCTTTCGAAAGACCGGAAAGCACCTGTACATTTTCCGATATAATACTTATCGCATGTTCCCCCTTCATTCCAAACCTTCCAGGACCAGAAATTCCCTCTCCTATTCCATCCCCGTGATATCCTCGACCCAAGCCTTTGGTTGAAGGTCCATCAATACCCACAGTTTTACCCCCACCCCCTGCGTCTACCCCTTTTAAGCCCATTCCTCCAGCTCCCCCAGTCTCTTCGATACTTTTTCCTCGGGCTCCTCGGATCGCTTTTCCGAAATCATCAAAACCACCAGGACCTTCAGGCCCTTCCCCAGCATTGATTAGGTTATTAAACTCTTTCTGAATTGCTCCATTTGATATGGACTTCAACAATCCCACCGTCTTGATTGATTTTTTCTCTGGAGCTTTAGTTTTGGCGGGGTTTGCAGTCTTGCTGGTTACTGGCGATGGAGTAGTGTTCTCCTTAGGCTTGGATTTAGGAAGAATAGTCTGGGCTTTTTCTTCTTTTCGAGGAAGATCTTTTCTCCCAGCTTCACCTTCCGGTCCAATAGCTGGTCCCCCTTCACCTGCTACCGACCCTCCTTGTTTTGATTCCTCTCCTTTAGCGATCAGACCAATTTTGGAGATGTCGGGCTTCTTTTTAATAACGACTTTAGCAAAGCGCTCCGGAATCTGCTCAATAGTCACCGGTAGTGGCTTTGGAACAAATGAAAGCCCAATTAAAAGCGCAAAGAAAACGAGGATAGAACCCAACGTAGTTCTCATTAACAAAGCGTCTTGCTCAAAAAAGGGCGGAGGCAAAATTCTGGGAGCAGGTTTAACGTACAAAATAAAGAAACTTACATTTCCAACTGCAATTTTTGCGAAATCATCTTGTTTCAAAGATAAAACGTAATGATCGCCCTCTTTCCGTACAAATTTTTCACCTACAAGATCTTTGATCGAATACATCGTATCTCGAGCCCGTACAGTTCCATTCATTTTCTCAGTAAAAGCCAACTGGCTCGACCCGTCTTCTTGAATACTGAGAAGTGGAAACTCATCCGGGATCCCTACACTCGGAATAATATAGTCATTTCTTGGACTCTCACCAATATTCAAGACACACTCATCTGAATAATTGGATATATCAAGGATCTGATCACCCCAAAGAGCGGTGACTTCCAACTCTCTCGCATGCTCAGGAGACTCGAAAGCTTTTTCCAAATCTTCGGGCAAAATATCATCATCAGTTTTTCTATCTCGTCGGTCCTCAATTCGCCTTTCTAGACTGGTGATATCAAAAACTCTGCGTTCGCCTTTTCTTCTTTGACTTTGCCGCCGCTCCTCGGACAATGCAGTTCTTCGGTCTGATTTTGCTCTTCTTTCACTCTCTACCTGACCTTTTAATGATTCCGGCTCTTTTCGACGATCCTCCTTGCGCTGATCAATCCTTCTGTCCCCGCCTCGCCGTTCTTCCAACCGTCTCTCTTCGGGAAAAGCATCTTTTTTTCGACGATCAGTTCCTCTTCTTTCCGACTCAATTTTGTTTCTATCAATGTTGACTAAAGTGGCATCTGTATCTTTAACTTCTGTATCTTCAAAAGTGACTACCCCAGGAGCCGAGGCCTTACCGCTCCCTTTCTCAATTTTTACTTCGATAAACCCAAGACGAATGGTATCCCCAAAGCTAACTTTCGACTCAACAACTTTTTTGCCGTTTACAAAAGTGCCATGGCTTGAGGCTAAATCTGTGACAACAATTCCTTCATTTTTACTTTCGATTAACGCATGAATTCTTGAAACTCTGGGATCATCAATTCTTAAATCGGCAGATAAAATCCTTCCGAGGACTATTTTATCTTTTACATACTCCCCACTATGAATGACTTCTCCGCCTTTTCCTAAAACATCTAGACGAATTCCAGAGTTGGCTAAGTTTTGTTCTTTAGCTTCCATATTGCCTCTTATTTAATAAGCCTTGCTGAATCTAAAACCTCAGCATCGAAGTTTTCTCTCACCCTAATTATGCTTTTCCCTTTTACGTCTTTAATATTAGATATGTATGAGCCCGAAGGTTTATTATATAGGCCTTCGATGTTCGCTCCCTCAAAATCATAAGTTGTTTTCTTCTTGTACTTGATAATTTTTCCATCAGATTTTTTTTCAATGACGAATTCACCCTCTTCTCTTTTGCTCGGAGCCGAACTCTCTGTTTCCTTTGGAGCGACATGGGGAATCGTTTTTTTATTCTTGGCAAATACCGACAAGTTAACACCTAAAGCTAAAATCAATAATGATGACACCATATTTTTTTTCATAATCAATTCCCCCAACATTTTCTCAAATAAACCCTGAGACTTAAACGAGGGATCGGCAATTCTCTTATCGCCATCCCTGAATCATTTCATGAGCTTTTGCTGACTCTTTGCCACCCTTTTGAATGTAACGAAGCATCAACTCCGAGGCCTCAGCCTTCTTTCCCAGGTTTCGCCCTAAAACAATTGCATCGTTAAACAGCACCGAAACAGCCTGAAGGTGGTTTTCAGCAAATTCTGAATAAACTTGATGCGCCTCATTAAACTTTCCCTGGGATTCATAACATAGGCCCAGGCCCAAAGCGGCGTCTTCAAATCCCCCATCTAACTCTAGAGCTCGCTTAAAATGAGGAAGGGCATCGGCGTAACTTTTACTTTGTAAATAAAGAGCCCCCAGATTTACCCGAGGAGCCGGGATAGCAGGTTCTGCATTAACTGCTTTTTCGAAATAGCCAATCGCCTTCTCTCGATCCCTCTCTTGTAAAGTTAGCATTCCTAGGTTGTTGTACAACAATGACTTCCATGGGAATTTAGAATCCTTTTCTAAACGGTTAAATAAATAACTGGCCAACTCTTTTCGCTTATTACGCATGTAGTGAACTGCTAGGAGAAACAGACCTCGTTTCTCCTCCGGATTTTTAGCTATGAATGCCTTGATTTTTTCTTCCACACCCTTCATGTTCTTAGCGTCCGAAAGGGCTAGGTAATCCAAATATTTTTCAACATTTAGTGGATCCGCTTTCTCATCCTCAACTTCTTCTAGTTTTTCGGAGAGGATTTTTCTATATGGATCAAAATCACCCGAAGGGTCTCCGTCAAACCACGCCATATATTCGTAAGTTTTTCCTGAAAATTCATTTGTGCTAGATGTCGCACAGCTCATAATGAGCGATACAATCAACAATACCAAAATGTTAAATGCTCTATTCATTCGGCACTTCCTTCTTTAGGGCCGCGAGTGCTCCAATAAGAAGCTTGAGGGCGAGCTCCTTCGGGCTCGAACTGTCCCTCAGTTTTCTTAGTTTTCTCTCTGCATTTTCTTGCGTAATCACTTACTACGTGGAACTGAGCTGCCCTTTCAACACAAACTGAGAGTATCTCTTTTGCTTTTTGGTCCAAGGGAGCAATTTGCTTAGTATCGATCTGTTTGAGAGCTTGCTCGGCTTCCTGCTTTTCTTCCGGCTTATAACGAGCTGGGATTTTCAAAGAACGAAACTGAATCACATAGTTTTCGTAGGCCATGCTTTTCTCAAATAGCGCTGCAACTCCCCAATCGGGAACCCCTCGTTCAATTTCTTGATCATAGTGTTCGGCTAGTTTTAGTAGCGCTTTCTGTTTCCTCTTCATTAAATAGATAAGATCAGATTCAGGAAACCTCAATTTGATCGCTTCGTATTTTTTTCGTTCTTTTTCAATTTCTCTAAAATAGCTCTCTGCCAAATAGAAAGCAGCCAGACCCGTGGGTTTTACTTTTTTATTGGCATCAGCAACTTTCTTTATTTCAGATATCACCGATTCTTTTTTTGAAGCCACACCTGCTCGATCATAATTTCTAGCTAGTTCTCCTAGGATATCTAAACGCTCACTGACCGACTTACTCTCTTTGGCAAGTTTGAAATAGATAGCGGCTGACTTATCAAGTTCCTTCTCTTTTCTGAACAGCTTGGCCCGCGAAATTTCGATTGCACGAAGCTCCTGTTCGCTGGGCTTTGCGTCTTTAAGATAAGTTTCATAGAGTTGGGAAGCCAACTTGTTATACTCTAAAAGCTCCGCATAAACTGCCGCATTGTAGAGTGCCTTTTTTGCCTCTTTGTCCTCAGGAAACCTTTTATAAAACTCTTGATATTGCTTCTGAGCAGTGTCGAAATCAGCCTGTTTCTCTGACTCTTGCGCTAAATTCAACATTATCTTTCCCGAGTATGAGCTTTTTGGAAACTTAACGATAAACATCTTAGCCATTTCCGAAACCTTCTGATTATCACCTTGCTTCTGATAGCTTACATAGGAGTTATAGAGGGCCTTCTCAGCCAGCGGGCTATTAGGATTAGATTCGTAAAATTTATAGTAGCTAGCACCTGCTTTCGCCCACTCTTCTTTGGCTTCAAAGGATTCAATTCCTTTAAAATCTATCTCTCCCACAATTTCTTTGAGTTCTTTTCGGAAAGCGGCATCACCCAGATTTTTTGCTCCTGCAAACTCCTGTGCATGGGCCGTTAGGGAAGGATAATCTTTTTTGATATTATCTATATCTAGAACAATATGGGCCGCCGTCGTAGCACTTCGGTGCTCGGGATGATTTAATGCAATTTTCTTGAAGGCCTCCTGAGCCTCGTCAAAGTGATGTCTGCGGTAGTAGATCGAAGCTATCCGAAACTCGACATCAACGACTCTATCCCCTTTTGGATACTCGCTAGTATAGTACTGACCCACTTCAATAAATTTTCTCTCAGCATCTGGAATTTCTTCCGGGGTCAGACTTAAATTCTTTTGCTCATTTTTATCATACCGATTTAATTTAGCACTAGCAGCCGTGAGCTTATCCAAAGCAAGCAACGCATTGTAAACCGACTCACTGCTTAATTTGTCTTTTGGAGCTATCTTAGCCGCGATCATGTAGCTTTCGGAAGCTTCCAACCACTTCTCAAGATTAAACAATGCCTCACCTTTAAAAAATGCGACTTTTTTTCTATCGGGGAAACTGGGAAAGTTATCTAAAAGACTTGAGTAAATTTTTAGAGCGTAGTCGTAATGACTTCTATTAGCACTTTTTTGGGCCGCATTATGGTGAAAAAAAGCAGCTTTAGCAGCTTCGCTGGCTAGAGTTTCAATCACAGCTTTCTTCTCATTCTCTTTGTCCTCGGGCATGTTCTTAGCCCAATCAGAACTTTCACCAAATTTTGCCAGGGCAATCAAAAGTGTTTTAGTCGCTTGAGCTGTTTTTCCAATCCTTGCCTGGGACTCATAAAGACCCAAATACAGATTTGGAGTATCCAACCCATCTGGAAACTCAGCGATCAATTTTGTGTAAGCAGAAATAGCTGCTTCATCTTTTGCTTTACTCCTATACATGTCGGCCAACAATCGAAGGTTAGATAAAGCCCTATCTTTGCTTTGCATTTCAGTGAAAAATGAGACGGCATCATCAACATTTTCCGCTTCAACATAGAATGAGACGAGATCTTTAAGTGCTTGATCCCTCAGATTAAACTTTCCTACTTCAGTGTTACGTTCAAGCCTCTCAATGAGTCTCTTCATGCTTCGAAGGGCTTTTTTGGGGTCTCCAGTGTTTAGCTCGCACCAAGCCAGTTTGTATTCCGCATAATCTCTGAGGTTAGAATTTTTATTGAACAGCATTTGATAGCGAGTCGCTGCTTCTTTAAACTTATGACTATCAAAGAAATAATCTGCAGTATAAAGAACCGCTTCCGGCCACTTTCTGCTGTTAGGGTAGCTCTTCACCACTCGATCAAGATATGTGAGTCCCTTTTTGGGATTGCCAGACTCCAGTTCCACGAAACCAATAAAGAAACTCACTTCATCCATTTTTGGGTGTTTCGGGAACTCTCGCTCGAGCGAGTAGAATATCTGTAATGCATCTTTTAAGTATTTCTGGGAACGACTATTGTCTAAGCGTGGTGCCACTAATTTCGGATTGTTCACTTTTTTGGTTTCGTATTCCTGTAACTGCTTGCTGAAATACTCATTTTCTCTGTACGACATCTCCATGTACTTCTCAGCATAGAGTTGCCCTAATCGAAGCAACATATTATCTCGATTTGCCTTTAGTCCCGCATCTAACTCTTGTCTGAGAAGCTTTATCGCCTCATCTCTTTTTTCAGTAATAAATGCTTCTTTTGCGAAGACAAATAATTGATGATTCAAGCCAGGCTCTTTGATCGTCAGTTTTTTTCCTCTCAGACTGACTCGATTGCTCTGATAAGCTAATTTCGATTCGGGAATAGCAGAAACAGCTGGTTTACTCGGTAGATCAAAGTTTTCGTAATATTGGCCTGCGAAGGCCATAGCTACAGGTAAGACCATCAAAAGATGAAAAAATTTAGTTAACACAAGCACTCTCCGTCGTATAGATGAAGGTTCCCATCTCATCATCCCAATATTCACCAGTGAAGGGCCAGAAATGATATCCCGCTGCTACGGATGTTTCCACGTCAGTAATACGCTTAGGCGGCAAGCCTCCTTGCCCTTCAATCATCTCTTTCTCGCCAGTTACAATCTCAACTTTCAAATAGTTGGCCTGCTCCCTCTGAGCAAAAAGATCGGACAGTTTCTTTTTGTGAATTTTTTGAGCCGTCTTACCTACTTGGTTCTCTAATGTTTTCTGTGCCTCTTCTATGAGATTCACCATGTTTAAAATTTGATTGTTTTTTGGAAACTTAGCTAGACCGATTCTCTCATTTTTCAATGATTCAATAACTTTTTGATCGCGTTGGATACCGGTATCTCTCTTTATGTAGTTGATAAATGCACGATTTAGGCCTTTTTCACTTGTTAGGGCCCGATAAAATGCATCACCAGAACCCAAGCTTGAAGTCTCTTGCTGCATACTGCGGATGATCGGATCGTAAACTGTAAAGAACTGATTCAGAGTTCGTTTCATTTCCTCATATTTGCATAACGAATAAAGAATCGTAGCTCGCAAGATATAAGACTCGCCCACAAGCTCTTCCCGATAAAACGGTGATAGCACAGTGTGGAGATTACCAAGAGAAACTGTCGTGTCGTTTGCTCTCATTAGAGGCCAACTGGCTTCCTGTAAAACCGTTAACCAATACGGAGATGAGCTAAGAAATTGGGCATATTGCTCTATCGATTTTTCGATATTTCCCATCGAGTAAGCAGTTCTGGCTAAGTTCAACCTGGCCAACTCTTGTTGAGCAAATAGGTCCCTCTTGCCCTGGGAAAGTTCAACTAACTTCGAAAAATAGAAGTTGGCCTCTTTATAGTCTTTGGCTTGAGTTGATAAGATACCCAGATACATCAATGCCTTGTCATAGAAAAGACTCTCAGGACTGACTGACTTGAAATGACCTAAAGCGATGGCATTTTGGCCAATGGAAAATTGATAAACTCCCCGAGTATAGTTCGCAATACCAGAGACTGAACTGGGTACATAGCTGCCTGGAAGTTTATCGATAACTTTTCCTAAACGCTCAGTCATATTTAAACGCTCAGTAATAATAGCTGCATTTTTGATTGCTTTTTCATACAGCTCTCGACTTTTATCATCCGGAGACAACAGTACATTTCTAAAGGAAATAAAACTGGAGAAGTAGAGCCCCTGTTCAAACATGGCGAGCCCTTGGTAGTAATGAACTTTGTTTTTTTGTAAAGAGTCTGAGGAGGTAGCAAGGGCCTGCGAAAAAAGTTCAATGGCCCTTGAGTAATTTCCGCCTTCAAATTGTTTCTTACCTAATTCGAATGCGGAATTTCGTTCGGGAGCACCCACCAGAATTGCGGTCGATAGGAAAATCCCTAAGGAAACCTTTAAGTGTTTCATTGTTTTGTCCTTAACAGTTTATTTGCTTAATTTTTTATCGCGGCATTTTCGGGAGCCAAAAACTCAACGCAACGGAGACAGCGTAGTTGTTTCGCATTTCACTATTTCCATCTCTTTTCTTTTCGCTATAGATATAATCTCGAAACTCTAGCCTCATTGAGAACCACTCGGTGAAAAATGTTCTCAAACCAACTCCAGGATAGCCCGCCAAATAAGTGTTAGTTTCAGTTCTTGCTAAGCCAAACCCGGCCGTGAAATAGGGTTCGACGTAAGCTAACCATCGAGAAAAAGTTGAGACCTTCCCATAGAATGGAGTCAGCTGAACCCCTGCCGTGATGAAATAAAGAAGTTTTTGATAATCCAAGAAGATATCACTGCCCCCAGTTTTATTGGCATTGATGTCATCTAAAAAAGAACTAAAGAAGTTTTTGTTGTAGGAAAAATTTAACAACTCTAGGCCAAGCCAATCGTTGGCATGTAAAGTATAGCTCGCAGATCCTAAGAGAGTTCTGCGGTAAGTACCGAAAGGGACTCCCCCGAACCCCACCGGTGAGAACTCATGGCGCCATTGTTTGCGGGTAAATTTCTTTTGAACGACGACAACCTCTTCGTTTGGAATGGCTCCAATTTCCTGAAGTTGTTTTTCAATGACATTCTCGTCGGCTGCCAAAACGAGGTGAGAAACCATAGTCAGGCTGAGAATCTTAAGAAGAAGCATTTTCATGATGGTTCCAAGCAATGAAGATGATGTCCAGCCCAAAAGGTGCGGCTATGTGGGCTGTAAATTTTATTGTGGTTCTTCTTATATTATATGGTAACTCTGCGAAATTAGCTACGTAGACTCGAGAGGACACATGGCGCCAAAAAGCAATGCGGATAGTCAGTTTGTTTGGATGGATGGAAAATTCGTCCCTTATGATAATGCGACCACCCATGTCTTGTCGCACAGCCTCCACTACGGGGGAGCTGTTTTTGAGGGTTTAAGAGCTTACGCTACGCCCCAGGGAACTGCCCTGTTTAGGCCCAAAGAGCATTTTGATAGGTTTTTAGATTCTGTGAGAGTGATGGGATACTCAATTCCATATTCGACTCAAGATTTGATCCAAATTTCTCATGAACTTATCGCAAAAAATGGGTTCAAAGCCTGCTATGTAAGGCCCATCGCTTATATCAATGACTCCATCCGGGGGCTTAAATTACCAAAAACCCCGGAAGTCCACACTGCCATTGCAGTTTGGCCTTGGGGAAAATACATGGGGGATGAGGGGCATCTAAAAGGAGTCAGAGTTAAAACCTCCACTTTTCGAAGAGCCGACGTGTCCTCATCTCTACCTTTAGCCAAAATATCTGGAGCCTATGTAACTTCAGTTTTAGCCCGAAGAGAAGCCACTTTAGAGGGTTTTGACGAGGCTATTCTTTTAGACCCTCATGGATTTGTGGCCGAAGGCTCGGGGGAGAATGTCTTTACGGTAAAAAATAATGAAATCATTACGCCTTCGGTGGGTTACCTACTACCCGGAATCACTCGAGATTGTGTCATCCAAATTGCCAAGGAATTGGGCTTTTCCCTTAGCCAAGAAAACATCACTCGCAACCAGCTTTATGTTGCAGATGAAGTTTTTTTTACAGGAACTGCAGTTGAAGTCACCCCGATCAGGGAGATCGATCATCATCAGATTGGAACAGGCTCTCCCGGCCCCGTCACACAAAAGATCAAAGAAACCTTTTTTAAATGTACTTTGGGGCAAGTGGAGCAGTTTAAAAGCTGGATAGACTTCCCCTAAAGCTTTAATCCACTTGATCTTTGGCCCTCTTCAGATATAGATTTAAACCTGAATGTTAATTGTTTTTGCACACCTTCTATGACCTTAGCTCAAAAGTTCTTCCACTCATGAAGTCTATCGCTATTACGTTACCAGACGGCTCAACTCGTTCGTTTGATGGGCAAGTTACGCCCCAACAAGTGGCAGCCAGCATCGGTCGCCGATTAGAAGAAGCAGCCGTGGCAGCCAAACTCAACGGCCAAGAGGTGGATCTCTCTAAACCGATTAATTCAGATGCTCAATTGGCTATCATCACTCGAGAATCCAAAGAAGGTTTGGAAGTTATCCGCCACTCTACAGCTCATCTATTAGCTCAAGCGATCAAAGAACTTTACCCATCTGCCCAAATCACAATTGGTCCAGTTATCGAAGATGGATTTTACTATGACATCGATTGCCCAAAACAACTTTCTCCTGAGGATCTCCCAACCATTGAGAAAAAAATGGGTGAAATTGCAGGAAGAAAGCTAGATGTCAAAAGACAGGAAATTGACCGTAACGAAGCGGTCAAACTCTTCAAAGGAATGAACGAGCACTACAAAGCCGAGATCATTCAAGGGCTACCTGATGGAGAAGTTGTCAGTGCTTATCAACAGGGTGATTTTATTGATCTCTGCCGAGGGCCTCATGTTCCCAACACTTCTCGCTTAGGAAAATTTAAACTTCTCTCCGTTGCTGGAGCCTACTGGCGTGGAGATGAAAAAAACAAAATGCTTCAACGCATTTACGGAACTGCTTTTGCTTCTCAAAAAGAGCTCGATGAATACTTACATCGATTGGAAGAGGCTAAACGCAGAGATCATCGCAAATTAGGGCCTGAATTAGAGCTTTTCACATTTTTACCCATTGCTCCAGCTATGCCTTTCTATCTTCCAAAGGGGGCTTGGCTTTTCAATAAACTTGTCGACTTCATGAGAGAGGAGACAAAATCGCTTGGCTTTGAAGAAGTCATCTGTCCCCAAATGATGTCTACCGATCTTTGGGTCACCAGCGGCCACATGGAGCACTACAGACAAAACATGTTTCTGTTCGAAGAAGAAGAGGGCCAGGCGATGGGGCTTAAACCCATGAACTGTCCTGGACATGCTTCACTTTTTAAAACCAGTAAAAGAAGCTACCGAGAACTTCCTATCCGTTTCTCCGAATACACTAAGCTTCACCGTAACGAACGTGGAGGAGTTACTCACGGAATCATGAGAACCAGAGCCTTTTCTCAAGATGATGGTCATATTTTCTGCACTGAAGAGCAGATTCAAGAAGAAGCTCGAAAAGGGATTGAGCACACTTTCAAAGTCTATTCAGCTTTTGGATTTAATGTTGTCGATGTGAAGTTGGCCACTCGGCCTGACCAGTTTTTAGGATCCCCTGAGCTTTGGGATAAAGCCGAAAAAGCTCTGGCGGACAGCTTAAAAGCCGCCGGAAAAGATTTCGAAATTGTCCCCAAAGAAGGGGCTTTTTATGGTCCTAAGATCGAATTCCACATTAAAGATGCCATCGGACGGTCTTGGCAGTGTGGAACTATTCAGCTCGATTTCTCTTTACCGCAAAGATTTGAACTGGAATACACCGATAGCAATAACCAACCTAAAAACCCTGTGATGATCCACAGAGCTATTTTAGGAAGTGTTGAGCGATTCATGGGAATTTTAGTTGAACATCATGCGGGTCATCTACCTGTTTGGATTGCCCCTGTTCAAGCAGTTCTTATCAATGTCACCGATGGACAACTGGAGTATGCGAAAGAGATTTTAGAGACTTTAAAAGGCTGGGGAATTCGAGCCGAGCTCGATGCGCGAAATGAAAAGTTGGGCTACAAAATTCGCGAAGCTCAAGTAAAGAAGATTCCACTCATGTTGGTCTTGGGCGAGAAAGAAAAAACAGCGAAAACGCTCTCCGTTAGAAAATCCAATGGAGAGACCACAAACGATTTAACACTAGATGGTTTCAGAACGTTTCTGGAACCTTGGCTAAAACCTGGAGGGACAAACCATTAATCCACGTCAACAATCATCAGGAGATACGATAAGAGTAAACCACAGAATCCGAGCTCGTGAAGTTCGGCTCATCGGGGCCGATGGCTCTCAGTTAGGGGTCATGGATACCCGAAGAGCGCTAGAACTTGCGCTCCAGCAAGGGTTAGATCTCGCTGAGATCTCACCGAATTCTAACCCACCCGTTTGTAAAATCTTAGACTACGGAAAATATAAATACGAAGCTAAGAAGAAGGCCCAAAAAGCCAAAAAGAATCAGGCGGTTACAACGCTTAAAGAAATTCAGTTTCGTCCCAACACGGACACTCATGATATCGAATTTAAAGTGAAACACATCCAGAGATTCCTTGAAGAAGGAAACAAAGTTCGGGTTTCAGTAAAGTTCAGGGGAAGAGAAGCCAGTCACGCCGATTTAGGACACGCTCTTCTCAAGCAGATTATTGACATGGTTGGTAATTTGGGTATTGTGGAGCAGGCTCCAAAGATGGAAGGGAAAGTTTTATCTTTGGTGTATGGCCCTGCTGGAAAGGTGCCTAAAAAAACAAGTAAGCCGGGCGCTCACACAAGCTCTGATGGAAAAGCTCCTGAGGGGAAAGCAAAAACGGCTGAAAGTGCTGTAAAAACTGATAGTTAGAAAGTAGTTGTTTTATGCCGAAAATGAAAACTGTATCGGGAGCTAAAAAGCGTTTTAAGCTCACTGGATCGGGTCGAGTGAAAAGAGCTAAAGCTTATCACAACCACATCCTTGAGCATAAATCTGCGAAACGAGGTCGTCGCCTCCGACAAAACGGAATGGTGCACGCTTCGGATCTTCGTCAAATTAAGCGAATGCTATTGGCGTAGTTTTGGGTTAGTTGGTTTTAATCTGTAGTAAGA